>Ga0207665_10000080_pt1 | contig 62639 bp, 51 predicted proteins | sample LARL112metaG_FD_184351 | JGI IMG/M metagenome (GOLD analysis project Ga0207665, IMG submission 184351) | Corn, switchgrass and miscanthus rhizosphere microbial communities from Kellogg Biological Station, Michigan, USA - LAR L11-2 metaG... | ecosystem: Host-associated > Plants > Roots >... | reverse complement strand
GAGCGATCGCCAGAATGTCGTAACTCGAAAGGGGCCGAAGGAACCGTAGGATGGAGCCTACGAGGTGGTATGGCGCGAGTCAAGAGGAGAGGCGAGCCGGAAGAGCGGCGTTGGTAAAGAAAGATGACAACGTGAAGTCGCCGCTACTCAAACTCCTCGTGGGCAAGTTCTTCGTGGGCGGACTTGGTTCTTGGTGTGCGGCCGGTGCGGGCGAGGGCGTCTTCCATCATTTTGGCGATGCGGCGGTCGCGTGTTTCGGCGGTGCGGCAATAGAAGATGCCGAGCAACTGGTAGCGGCGCTGTAGCGGAGTCATGGACTGCCAGCCTTCGTAGGCACGAGGATCCGCGGCGAAGGCGCGACTGAGGATGGGAGGCAGGTCGAGCTCGGCTTCCATGGTGGAGAGCAACTGTTCGGCGATTCGGTCGGCGCGGCGGACGCGGGCTTCGGGGCTTTTTACGGCCACGATCCAATCGCAAATCCATTTGCGCATGGAAAAGCCGAGCGCGTCGAACCAGCGGCGGAACCCGCGGTCTTGCTTGAGGATGCGCTCGAATTCGGCGGGGATAACGGCGACGCGTTTTGCGGTGTCCGGTTCGAGGCGGAAGTAGGCGGTGTCACCGACGGAGACGTTGCCGCCGGTCTGCAAACTTTTTTTGATGAGCATGCAGTGATAGCCCTTGCTGCTGGGAAAGACCCAAGCGCGAAGCGGGAAGCCATTGATTTCACCTTTGACGCGGACTTTGGCGGTTCCCCAGGCTTTAGTGACGTCGAACGGGATGCGGATAGTGACCCAGTTGAAGCGCGAAGGGATACGCTCGAGCGTGGCTTTGAAGGATTTCGCGACGAGTTTGGGCTTCGACTTCATGTGGAGAATGAAAAAGCGAAATTCGAAACTCGGAATCAGAAATTGAGAAGAAAAAGATTCCGGGCTTCGACGCAGATTTGCGGCTAGTTTGCTTTCAAACGAAGGGCAAGGTCAAGCAGAAGCATACCCGCCGACATAGGCACACACGCAAAACCAGCGTGTGCGGCACTTGGCATCCGGCTCGGACGCTTAGGCCCCGGCGCTTTTGGAAAAGCTGGCGACAGCTTCGGCTTCGGTCTTGTAGACATCGAAGACGGTCAGCAGCTTGGTGATTTGCAGGACTTCCTGGAACTTGCTGCCGAGGTGGCACAGCCGAAGCGAGGCGCCCTGCGTCTTCACAGTGTGATGCGCGGCGACGAGCGTGCCGAGGCCGGCGCTGTCAATGAAGGTTACGTTGTCCATATTGAGGACAATTTTCTTTTTTCCCTCGGCGAGCAGGCCTTTTACTTTTTCGCGCAAGGCGTTGCTCTCCTCGCCGAGCACAATGCGGCCGTCCAGCGCGACCACAGCCACGCCGTCCACTTCGCGGTTCGTCATCTTCAAAGCCACGTTAGTTTCCTCCTCATCGGAAAGCGGTTCCGGTGGCAACCCGCGCCGGAGCCGTAAAGCTTATCAAAAAAGGATGTTCCCTGGAGCGTTGCATCGTAAATCGAAGACCGGGCAACGGTCAAATCACCTGACGGCTAATAATAGTCGGCGCAGGACATGTAATAGCCGCAAACCGAACAGATCAACTTACAGCGACGAGACTCCAACCGCTGCGAGCAAACGGGACAGTACCGCGAAGGATCTTCGGCAGGACGGGCGGAACTCGGACTGCTGTGCAAGGCTCCAACAGACAGAGCTCCAGACTGTGCCGGCTCGGCCCGGACCTGCGCGGACTCCCACTTCGCGGCGCGTTCCACGGCTGGACGGTTATAACACAGTGAAGGGAATAGGGGATAGCGAATAGGGGAAGGAAACAGGAAGGCGAGGGGGAGGGCTGGTCAGCCGCGGGAATTCAGGGGAAGAGACGAATTGGATTGAAACCTATGGCGTGGCGGGCGCATCCTTGATAGTGGCGATGGGTTGTTGATGATGGCTCATTGCGCAAAGACTCAGCCGTTCTGGGCCTTCGGGTGGTCACTATGCTCCGCGAAATTCTCCTCGCAGGTTTTGTGGCTATGCTGCCAGCAGGCGTGCAGGCGCAAGGGCGTGGGGCGATAGCCCCCGTTTCCCATGGTGCCGCGGTTGCGCCGCGGATGGTGATGCCGGCTTCACACCCTGCGGCTTCACAAATGGTGGGCATGCCGCGGACGGTAGCGAGGGGCGGAACGGTTCGCCCGCGAACGTCGATGCCGATAGTGAGAAACACACGGCGGCCGGTGACGACGGGAAGGCGCTTTGACGGATTTGAAAGAGGGGATATTGGCCGAAGGCCGGGTTGCAACTCAGCGCCGGGATTGGGATTTGATGCGGTACATCAGGCGGCCGTGTGTGGGCCGGGAGTCGTGGGATCGCGTGGGCGCGGAGTGATTCCCGCTTTCTTTCCCTTTTTTGACGGCGGATTTTTCCTGCCAGGTTCGCAGGCGGCAGTAGAGGAAAGTTCGGCGGCAGAGAATTGGCAGGCGGAAGAGATGGAAATTGAAGCTCGTGTTGAAGCCCGTGAGGCGAGCCGCCGTCGCAGAGCTAGCGAGCCGGTGACGGCACCGGCCCAGACGCCAGCGGCTGAAGGGGCCAGCGCAGCGTCGTCCGACAGTGATGGATTTGTTTTTGTGCGGCGCGATGGGACGATATTTTTTGCTGTGGCTTATTCATGGGAAAACGGGACACTGCGCTACATTACAAGCCAGGGATTGCGCCATACAGTCACGCAGGATGCGCTGGACTTGGACGCGACCCGACAATTCAACGAACAACGTGGATTGAGTTTTCGATTGCCGGCGTAGAGGCTAGTTTTTTGCGGGTTCCGGCATGACGTAGCCGGATTGTGCCGGAAGGCCAGCACGCTCCAACTGCACGGTGGTGTGTTCCACGCCGAATTCCTTGGAGGCGAGCTGCTTAATCGAGGCGAGAAGCCGCTCGCATTCGTCGAGATGCATGTCCGGAACACGCGCGTGAAGGCTGAGCGCGTGGTGGCCGCCGCCGAGCGACCACAAATGAACGTCGTGGACTTCCTGTACGCCTTCGATCTTCAACATAGCGCGAGCAACGTCTTCCACGTGCAAATCAGGCGGGCGGCCCTCGAGAAGAATGTGCGAGGATTCGCGCAGGATGCCGACGCTGGACCACAGAACGAGCAAGCCGATGGCCAGGCCGAGAAGCGGATCGATCCAGTGCGCGCCAGTCGCGTGGATGATTAGCGCGCCAGCGATGATGGCGATGTTCGAAAGGGCATCACCGAAATTGTGAATGAGGATGCTGCGGAGGTTGAGGTCGCGGCGTCCGCGCATGAGAGCGAGGGTGATGCCACCGTTTACGGCGAGCGCGGCAACGGAAGTCCAAATCATCCAGCTTTCGACCACTTCCACCGGTGAGCGCAGGCGTTCGAACGCTTCATAACCGAGCCAGAGCGAAAGCAGGACTAGGACAAGCGCGTTGGTGTAGGCAGCGAGGGTGCCAGCGCGGTGATAGCCGTAGGTTTTTTCGGTGTCGGCGGGCCGTTCGGCCCAGCGCATTGCGAGATAGGAAATACCGAGCGCGGGAATATCAGAGAGATTGTGGACGGCGTCGTTCAGAAGGGCGACACTGCGTCCCAGAATGCCACCAAAGACCTCCGCCAAAACTAATCCAAGCGTGGCAACCATGGCCCATCCAAGCACCGAGGGCCGAAGCGTCGGATGAGCATCGCAGGCATGAGTGTGGCCGGCGGAATGCGAATGATGGGCGTGGGTATGGTCGTGGGAATGAGAAGCCATCGGCCTTATTCTACTCGCACGATGACGATGGTGCAGCCGGGCCGTGCTTATTAGGCAGTATGACACTTCGCCAACGCTAATCGATTGACGGTCCCGGCATCGGCTGCGACCATGAAACAAGCTTTGCGTTCCACACGTTGGCGTGGAACGAGCCTGCACACAGGGGTCTTTCGTTCAGCGCAAATGACGGTTCCCATCGCCAAATTGAGTTTTTGGGGCGTACGCGGGTCTACGCCGACGGTAGACCCGGCAACGTGGCGCTACGGAGGGAACACGCCTTGCCTGGAACTGATCGCGCCGGACGGGACGCAAATCATTCTGGATTGCGGCACGGGGTTGCGGATGCTGGGAAGCCGGTGGGCCGCGCCGAACGGCGGAAAAACGCCGGAGACACACATTCTGGTGACGCATTATCACTGGGACCACATCCAGGGGATTCCGTTTTTTTCACCGTTTTATGTCGAGAACAACGAATTTCTGTTTTACAGTTTCCGATCAAAATTCCTGGGGCGAGACAGCTTGAAACAAGTGTTTGAAGCGCAGATGGCGGTTCCGTATTTCCCCGTGGATATGTCCGCGATGAGCGCCAAGCGAAAATTCAAGGAACTGGACGGAGGCGATTCGTTCAAAGTTGGCGAGAACAAGATTACGGCGTACTGGCTGAATCACCCGCAGGGCTGCCTGGGATTTCGAATCGAGACGCCTGCGGGAATCGTGGCATACGCAACGGACAACGAGCCGGGGGACGCGAAACTGGACGTTAGCCTGCGCGAACTAGCCGCCGGAGCCGACATCTTCATTAACGACGCGCAATTTACGCCGGAACAACTCGGGACGACGAGGAAAGGATGGGGACATTCCTCGTGGCTGGAAGGGGCGAAATTGGCGCGGCAAGTCCAGGCAAAAACTCTGGTGCTCTTCCATCACGATCCGGATTCCACGGATCGCATGGTGGATTCGATTCTGCGGCAGGCGCGGGACGAGTTTGATTCGGTGTTCGCGGCGAGCGAAGGGATGGTGGTGACGCTCGGCGCTCCGGGAGACCGTGTGCAGGCGCACATGCCGGGAACGCGGACAACGCTGCGCCGCGAAGCGCAATTCCACGCAAAAGTTTGCGGCGTAACCGAAGGCGGGAAAGATTTCGAGGAAGAGACCGTGGTCCGGGATATTTCCCTGCAGGGAGCGCTGATTTCGCTGAAACACATGCCGCGGCTGCAGTCGGAGCTGCAAGTGACCATGGAGGCGCCCGGGTCGGATGGTTTGCAATCGATGAAGCTGCGAGGGTACGTGGTGCGAATCGATGTGGGAGAAGAAAAGGGGCGCAGCGCGGTGGGCGTGGTTTTTACGGACTGATTCAGAGACTCAAGGTGAGTTGATATTCTAGAAGGGGCGCTTGCTGCGGGGGGCGTCCCTACTGTTTCTTGGCATGGCCGCTGCGGTCCTGTAGGCTGACTTGAACACCTATGGCCGAAAAGAAAGCAAACTTTGTTCCTGTTAGTGCGCTGGACAAATGGCCGCCGTCGAAACGCGAATTATTGCGCGGGCTGGTGCGGCAAGCGCCGTTTGTGGCCAAGAATTTTCAGCTTTACTTTCGCAACGCGTGGCGCCGGCGCGTATTGCGGACTAAAGTGGTAGCGCCCTACGCGGTTACGTTCTACGTGACGCACAAATGCAATCTGGCCTGCAGTTACTGCACGCAAAAAGAGCCGGACGTCTTCAGCGACGAATTGCCGACGCGACAGACGATTCGGCTTCTGAAACGCATCCGCAAAGAGACGGACTCCGTCGTGATTACGGGCGGCGAGCCGACGTTGCGGGCCGACATCGAGGAATTGACAGAGGCGGCACGGTTGGAATGCAAATACCGTTCGCTGCTGCTGATCACCAACGGTACCCTGTTGGATCGCAAGCCGCGAATCCTGCGCGCGGTGACGGGGCTGGTGGTGAGCCTGGACGCGCTGGCTGCCGATCCGACGAATCCACTCTCGAAACCGGCGGCGCTGCCGAAAGTGCTGGAAAACCTGGAGCTGGCGAAGGAGTTGCTGGGCAGCCCGCGGCGCATCACTATCAGCACCGTGATCGAGCAATGGAATATCGGCGAAGTCGAGCGGCTACTGGATTGGTGCGGGGAGCAAGGATTCGTATTTGCAGCGCAGTCCGCCCAGATGGAAAAAATGCCGAACCTGGCGCTGCTGCAAAACCCGCAATACCAAGCGCTCGTGGACAAGATTATTGAGCGGCGGCGCAGAGGCGCCCAGCCGATCAACGGCACGCCGCGAACGATCGAGACGCTGCTCCGATTCGGCAGCTTCGACTGCTACCCGACGATGTTTCCGCGTGTGTATCCCAATGGCGACGTTTTCTATCCGTGCGAGCCGCTGCGCAAAGTTGCGGGCAATCTGCTGCAGGATGGTTCGCTGAAAAAGATATTTGCGCGTGGAAAGAAGATTTATGGAGATATTCCACCGTGCCAGGGGATCTGCTACTTGTTTGGAAACGTGCTATCGCACTACTACGTGAATGACTTTTGGGGGCTTGCGGGAGATTTCATTCGTTGAGTGCGTCCGCATGATGTTAGCTCGAGGACAGGGTCAAGACCCAAAGAGAAAAGGATTAACACGCCGACGGAGTCGCGGTAGGCGCCGAGTCTCAAGGAAAGACACAGAGGCACGGAGAGAAAACATAGAGGACACGGAGGCTACTTGCAGAAAATCAAGAACCTATTCTTTAGTTTAGGTCGGCGATTTTTTTGTCGAGGTGAGCGAGGGCGGCTTCGAGCGACTTGCGATGGTTGGGATGAGTGGCGGAGGCAAGATCGTTGGCGATGCGCGTGCGCGATAACTGAAGATCCTTGCGCGATTGCTCGCGCATGAGTTGTTCCGGAGTCTTCTGCCCCGAACCTGATTTTTGCTTGGGCTCTTCCGTCTCTGCGACCTGCGCTTCGACGTCCTTGCTTTCCCAGCCGCGTGCCATAGCTATATTTTGACACACTTTGGCCCAGCGGTGTGGGATTCACGGAAAAAGTTACCAAAAGGAGATCAAGCGCCGGCGGCGCGACGTTGGGGAAGAACGGGAAGAGCGGGGCGCATCACGCTGCGGATGGTGGTCTCAGCAACGCGCGCCAGGTGCTCGGCGAAAACTCCGCGATATGCGAATACCGCTGTTTTGTTCGCCCAATTGACGCGGAGGAACCAGCGGCCATGGGATTCTTCGGCTTGTACGGAGGTGATTTCGGCGAGCGGGATATTCAGAAAAGATTCGAGCCGAGCATCGCGCACGGAAATAAGTTTGTCACCGACGAAAAGCTGTGCGGCAAAGGAAGGCGCATCTCCCAGCTTGAAGCGGCCGCCATTGACGACTACCAGTGCGCCCAATTCGCGGGCCTGGTCACCGGCGATGACATCGGGCCTGGTGGGAGGAAGAAGGATGGCGCTGATGAACATGGCCAGGCCGATGATGGCCGGAACAAAGCTGCTCCCGAAGCCGAGAGGGAGAAGCACCAGGGCCGCTCCGGCGATTCCCAGGAAAATCCGGAAGAACATCCAAGAGCGCGGGTTGCGGCGCAGGTGCGCGAGTTTCGGCACGATCAGCACGAGAGCAAAGAGCGTTCCGATCGCGGCATTGCGCAGGCTGCCGCCCGATGCTGGCGGTTGCGATTCCGGGCTGGAGGTAACGCTCATGGATGGTCGATCATTCAGGGATGTAAGCCCTTGATTTCGCGCATGCGCGCAAAGGCACGGCGCACGTGAGGGATGGTGATGGAGCCGCCGACGATCAGCGCGACGTTGAGAGCGTCAATCACTTCACCGCGCTTCCAGCCTTCTTCGCCGCAGCGCACCAGGTGATAGGTGATGCAATCGTCGCAACGCAGCACGGCGGAGGCGACCAAGCCGAGCAATTCTTTTGTTTTGGTGCCAAGCGGGCCGGGCTCGTAGGCCTGGTGATCGAGAGCGAAGAAACGCTTCATCCCCAGGTGGCCGCAACCGAGAATTTCCTCGTTCAGGTCAGCGCGAAATTTCTGAAAATCTTCCAGGCGATCGGCCATGATTCCTCCGGAGAATAAACGCCAGCGCACGAACCGTGCCGGATATTATGAACCAAGTCGGGCCAGGCTGTTAGGGCACGTGACTCAGGGCACGTAACCCGGGCCGCGGAGCACTTTTCCCGGAAGAGCGGCGGTCATCATGGTCTGGTCGATGACCGGCACGCCATTCACGAGCACATAATCCATCCCTTGCGACAACTGGTTGGGATACTCGAACGTCGCGACGTCGTGAATCGCCGCCGCATCGAAGATAGCAATGTCGGCGCACATTCCTGCTTTCAGTACGCCACGGTCCGTGAAGCGCATGCGTTGCGCCGGCAAGGCGGTGAATTTACGGATGGCGTCTTCCAATGTGAGCTGGTGTTCTTCGCGGACATATTTGCGAAGGATGCGGGGGAACGTACCATAGGCGCGCGGATGCGGATGTTCCTGCCCGAGAATGCCTTCGGGTGAAGTACCGGAGGAGTCGTTATCGACGGAGACCCAGGGCTGCTGGAGCGCGAGGGAAACGTCCGGCTCGGACATTCCAAAGACGGCCACGGAAGTGAGCGCATGGTCTTCGATGAGAAGGTCGAAAAGAGCGTCCATCGGCTCCTTGTTCCAAATTTGTGCAATCTGGGCCAGCGTCTTGCCTTGCAGCGGAAGCAATCGAGAATTGTGGACGACCCCGACGAGGACGGCTTCGGGGCCGGGAATCTCCTGCCATTCGTTGTCCCACTTATCCGAGGGTGTGAGCATATCTGTGCGGATGCGCGCGCGCGTGGCGGGGTCCTTCAAACGCTCGATGAGCTTGGCGTTGCCGCCGTCGTGCGCCCACGCAGGAATGAAAGCGGAAAAGTCGTTGAACCATGCCGTGTAGGCATAAGTATCTGCAGTGACGTCGAGTCCCTGGGCTCGCGCGGCGTTGATCTTCGCAACGACTTCCGGCATGTGTCCCCAGCTTGGTTTGCCGCCAACCTTCAGGTGCCAAATCTCGACGGGGATGCGAGCCTCGCGCCCAATGCGCAGCGCCTCGTCGATAGCCGCCAAAATTCCTGTGCCTTCATTGCGCATATGCGTGGCGTAGATGCCGCCGAACCTGGAAGCTTCCGCAGCGAGACCTATCAACTCTTCGGTTTTGGCGTAGGGCGCGGGCGCGTATTCGAGAGAAGTGGACACGCCGACGGCGCCATCACGCATGGCCTGGCGAACGAGCTCCCTCATTCGCTCGAATTGCGCGAGAGTGGGTTGCACGTCGTTATCGCCGAGCACCATGCGCCGGACGCGCGTGGCTCCTACATAGCTGGCAATGTTGATTCCGATGTGCTGCTTTTCGAGGCGCGAAAAGTATTCGCGAAAGGTCCGCCAGTCGACGTGAATGTGATAGTGGTCGTACTGCTCCTGATCAGCCTTGAGAATGGCTTCGTTCAGCGGCGCGATCGATTCGCCCTCGCCGGTGATTTCCGTGGTGATACCCTGATAGATTTTGGAGGGGAGACGCGGATCGACAAGGATGGTGTACTCCGACTGGCCGAGCATGTCGATGAAGCCTGGAGCGACGACTTGGCCGCGGGCGTCGATGGTGCGGGTGCGTGGAGCATCATGAAGATTCCCGATAGCGGCAATCTTTCCATCGCGAATTCCAATTTCACCTGAATACCAGGGCGAGCCGGTGCCGTCGAAGATATGGCCATTGGTGATGACGATGTCGTAAGGCTGCTCCGTCCCGTTGGATTGTACGGGAACGACTCCGAAGAACAAGACCACGCACAAGAAGATGGACTTCCATCGACGGAAATTACTGTTCCTCATGTTTGCTCCTCGAGATCACTTTGTGCCCGCTTGAAAAACCAGGCGCCCGCCCACAATCGTGGTGACAACCTTTGTGGCGGCAATCTTATGCGGATCAATGTCGAAGATATTCTGCGAAAGAATGATCAGATCGGCAAGCTTGCCGATTTCAAGCGAGCCTTCCGTTTTTTCGCGGCGCCCGGCAAACGCCGCTCCCAGGGTGTACCCGTCAATGGCTTGCGCCACAGTCAATCGCTGCCCAGGGACAAAACCTGCTTCCGGCTTGCCTCCCAACGTTTGGCGCGTCACTGCGGTTTGCACACCTTCCCAGGGATTGAGAGTCACGACCGGCCAATCGCTGCCGAAGGCCAAGCGCCCTCCAGCATCGGCAATGCTCTTCCAGGACCACGCGCGTGAAGCGCGATCGGGGCCGGCATTCCGCGCCCAAATGTCCAGCGTGTCAGCGTCCGGGTATGCATGGAGCGGCTGCATGCTGGCGACCACGCCGAGTCTGCCGAATCGTGGAATATCGGATGCGGCGATGGTTTCAATGTGCTCGATGCGCGGACGGCGGTCGCGCGTATGATTGCGCACCTCGGCATTTTCGAAGGCATCCAGCGCCGTGCGCACGCCGTAGTCGCCAATCGCATGCGTGAAAAGCTGCAAACCGCGTTTGTCCAGTTCCGCGACTGCCGAATCATAGTTCGCGGGCTCCCAGAAGAGTTTGCCTTTCAAGGAAAGATCGTCGCTGTAAGGCTCGAGCATCGCGGCGGTGTGCGATTCAATGACGCCATCCACCATGAATTTGACCGCGCCGGCGTCAATCCAATCGTCGTGGAATTTCTTGCGCGCATGTTCGATGGCCGCGAGATCCTGCGGACGGAGCTGCGGAGGATTTAGAAAGTAAGCGATGTACATGCGGACGCTGAGGTCGCCACGCCGCCGCATTTCGTCGAAAAGATCGAGCGCTTCAAAATCGCCGCCGGCGCTGTGCACGCGAGTGATGCCGTGTTCGTTCGCCCATTTCATGCCCGCGCGCAGCGCCAGAAGCTTCTCGGCGCGAGACGGCTTTGGGATGACCTTGGCGACCAGGTCCTGAGCGGACTCCTTTAGCGCGCCCGTGGCCTCACCGGTTTGGGGGTCGCGTACTATCGCGCCATTCGGGGGATCGGGAGTTTCCCTTGTGATCCCGGCAAGGGCGAGAGCTTTCGAATTCGCCCAGTACGTATGCCCATCAAAGCCTTCGATGAAAACCGGGCGATCGGGGAAGATTTCATCCAGATATTTCTTGTGCGGGAGCGCCTCGGCACCGAACATGGCGTAATTCCAGCCGCGGCCAAGGATCCAATCATCGCCTGGATGTCCGGAGGCATATTCGCGCAGGCGTTCTTGAATGCCGGCGGGATCTTTTGTGCCTTCGAGATTTACACGGCCGAGGCTAAACGAGCCGTCCACAAAATGGATGTGGCAATCGACAAAGCCCGGAAGCACCAATTTCCCGCCCGCGTCGATCACTTTTGTGCCCATGCCGCGCATGCGTTGGACTACACCATCGTCACCGACGGCCACGATCTTGCCGTGATGAATCGCAACGCCCTGGGCCCACGATTGCTGCGGATTCTCCGTGTAAACGCGACCGTGAACGACGATGATGTCTGCCGGCTCGGCGAACCGGGTTTGTGCGCGGGTCATCACGACAGCGCAGAACAACAGGCAGAGCGATTGAAGTACCACGTGAAGACCGCGCATTTTCATGGGCACCTTATCCTGAAAATCAGAACGTTGGCGGCGTGTTGATCCACAGCAGCCAGGTTTCCTTCCGGCCGGGATTCTTCCAGCGGTGCGGAGTCGAACTTTCGAAATAAAGACTGTCGCCGGGCTTCAAATGATATTGCTCCTTGGAGTCCAGCCAGATCTCAAAATCTCCGCGCAGGACGTGCAGGAATTCCTCGCCTTCGTGCGAATAGGATTCGCCGCTGCCGCCGCCGGGCTTGATCCGGAAAAGATGCGGCTCCATCGCTGTGTTTCCCCAGGCAAGAAGTTCCATGCGCACGTCCGGCGTGGTTTCCAGTACTTTTCGCTGATTCGGGCGCACCAGGCGCGGGTTATCACCGGCCGTTTCGAAGAGGGAAAGAATATTGGTGCGATAGAAGCGCGCGATGCGGCGCAGCGTGGCGATCGAGGAGCGCATCTGGCCGCGCTCGAGAGCACTGAGAAAACCGACGGAGACGCCGGTGGCGCGAGCTACTTGAGCCAGCGAGAGGCCCCGACGCGTCCGCAAGCGCCGGAAACGGTGGCCGGGGTGGAGCGAATTCTCTGCAGGAGCAGTGACAACTCCCTGGCGCTTGAGCACGTGAACGACGGCGGCGGGATTGAGGCCCCGCGCGCGGCGCAGGAAAATCGCGCGCTGCAGCAAGCGCACGTCGGATTCCGTGAAAAGGCGGTAGCGGCTCTGCGTGCGCTGCGGTGTGACCAGGCCCAAAGCTTCCCAGGCGCGCAACGCCGACGAAGAGATGCCCACACGGCGGGCGACCTCGCTGATGCGCAGCAAGCGGCGGTCGTTTTGCTTCGCCGATGCTTTGGATGAATTCTTTCTGCTTGACACGGTCCCCGTCTTTCTCCTAAGTTTGCAGGATTATAGTAAGGTTTCAGGGGTACAGCAACCACGAAGAATTATCCCCAAAGAATTCTTCGCGGCAAGGGGTGAGTTCATGAAGGTTCGCGTGTTCCAGTTCGCATTGAAACTGGTTTTTTAGGGCCCTCACCAGAAATCGCCCTAGGGAAATGAGTAAGGTTTCAAGAGGCGCCCCCAGAAGGTCGGGGCGCCTTCTTACGTCTGTTAAAATGAGATTAGTCCGGCAGCAGGCCCAGCAATTCTTTCGCATACTCTGACCACAGGAAACAGACCTGTTATGACGGAGCACTCCAATGCACGACGCACTACAAAAAGAAATCGCCGCCTACGAAAAACGCACACCGAAATCGGCATCTGCCCATAAGCGGGCTCTCGAACGCATTCCGCTTGGCGTTGCCAGCAACTATCGCCATTACGAACCTTATCCGCTGTTCGTAAAGGATGGAAAGGGCAGCCGCATTCACGACCTTGACGGCAACGAATACATCGATCACAACCTCTGTTTCGGCGCGCTGATGGCCGGCCATTGTCATCCCGCAGTTGTGAAGGCCGTCGAACAGAAACTGCACGAAGGAACCACCTTCGGCATGCCCCACGGCCAGGAATGGGAACTCGCGGAGGAAATCTGCAAGCGCTATCCGGTGGAGATGGTGCGCTTCGGCTCCAGCGGCACGGAAGTCACCATGCATGCCTGCCGGATCGCACGCGCCGCAACCGGCCGGGACAGGATCCTGAAGTTCGAAGGCTGCTATCACGGCTTGCATGACACTGCGCTCGTCAGCGTCAAGCCCAAGGCGGAAGATTACGGCGATCCCGACGCACCCACTTCTGTTCCCGGCGGAAGCGGGGTACCGAAAGCTTCCCTCGCGAACGTTGTCGTCGCGGCTTTCAACAATCTCCCCAGCGTCGAACGCCGCTTCAAGGAAAACCCCGGCCAAATCGCCGCTATTATTCTCGAGCCCATTATGATGAACGTCGGACTGTGCTTGCCACAGCCCGGATTCCTGCAAGGGCTGCGCGACATCTGCACGAAGAACGGCGCCTTGCTGATCTTCGACGAAGTCAAAACCGGCGCCAAGCTTGCCTGGGGAGGCGCCAGCGAATTCTTCGGCGTGAAGCCAGACATGATTTGCCTGGCCAAATCCGTCGGTGGCGGCTTGCCGCTGGGCGCTTTCGGCGCGAGCCGCGCCGTGATGGACTTGATCTCTCAGCACAAAGTTTTTCACGGCGGCACGTACAACACCAACCGTGTCGCGATGTCTGCCGGTCTCGCCACGTTCCGCGAAGTCCTCACGCGGGAAAACTACGCGCGCGTGGACAAACTCAGCAAAAGACTGACCGAAGGCTACCGTGCCATCGTCAAGAGGTCTGGCCTGCAAGCCTACGTTGCCAGCGCCGGCGTCAATGGCGCGCTCATGCTTTATCCGCAGGAAATTCGCAACTACCGCGACTGGACCAAGATTGACGTCGATCTCTGGCGCCACTACTGGTTTGGCATGGTCAATCGCGGCGTACTGGCTCAGCCGTATTGGTGGGATGAACAGTGGACCATCTCCGTTCAGCATACGGAAACGGACATTGACAAGCACCTTGCGGTGTTCGAGGAAGTTGCGCCCGCGCTTGTAAAAGCTCAGCAGGAGCGCGGCGCCGCATTCGTAGGCTCGGCCGGACACTAGTCCGCAGCGCAGTCTTTAGGAGAAAACGCCATTGGCGAACGAGGTCACCACCGCGCCGGCAGTAGCTTTGCCACAGGAAGCGCGGCACCTGCGGCGCGTGCTGGGCCGTTGGGACCTCGTCCTGCTTTTTGTCGTCGCGGTTTTCAATCTTAACGTTGTTCCATCCATCGCGGCTAATGGCGGAGCAACGGTTTGGCTGTGGATCATTTCGCTCGCGCTTTTCTTTTGGCCGCAGGGCATCGCCGTGGTTGAGCTTGCGCATCGCTATCCCGGCGAAGGCGGCGTGTACCTGTGGGCCAAAGAAGTGTTCGGCGACTTCCACGGTTTTCTCTCCGGGTGGTGCTATTGGACCAACAACATGATGTACGTTCCCACTATCATGCTGTACTTCGTAGGTGTGTTCGTCTTTGTCCTGGGAACCGGCCATGAATCGCTCGCGGACAACAAATCCTTCACGTTAACCGCTTCCTTGATCTTGTTAATGCTTTTGGTGGTGCTGAACATTGTTGGCCTCGGCGTCGGGAAGTGGGTGAACAATCTCGGCGCGATCGGCACTCTTGTTGCTGCGACGGTTCTTATCGGCCTGGGAACCATTATCTGGCTGCGCTTCGGGACGTCCGTGACGGCGGCGGATTTCCGTATTCCCGCAAACTCTGGTTTTGTCTTGAATTCTTTCGGGGTGATTTGTTTCGGCCTGGTGGGTCTGGAGCTCGCTTCGGTTATGGGCGATGAAATTGAAAGCCCGCAAAAGACTCTTCCTGGAGCCGTCGCTTGGGGCGGGCTGTTATCCGGTTTGCTGTACATCGGGGCGACGCTGACGTTGCTCATCGCCGTGAAGAAGAGCGACATCAGCGTGCTGCAAGGCATCGTGCAGGCTGTCGGGCACATGGCCAGCCGTGTTGGCGCCGGCTGGATCGTTGCGCCCTTTGCTTTCCTGCTGAGCATCTCGATCGCCGGAATTGGCTCTGCCTGGCTTGGTGGCTCAGCGCGCATTCCCTTTGTCGCTGGCCTCGATTCCTACATGCCCGCGTGGATGGGCAAAATTCATCCGAAGTATGCCACGCCTTATGCGGCATTGATTGTTCACGCTGCCGTTTCGCTGGTTCTGGTGGTGATCAACTTCTCGCTTTCCGGCGCGGGCGTGCAAGAGACGTTTCAGGAATTGCTGTCCCTTGCGGTCGTGCTTCAATTGATTCCTTTTCTGTACATGTTCGGCGCGCTGATGAAAATTGCTTCCAGCGATTCTTTCGTCAAGGGCCGTTACGGCAAGACCACGCTGGTATTAGCCGGCTTCAGCGGATTCACGACCACGGGCTTGGGAATTGCCCTGGCATTTTTTCCGGCGCAGCAGATTAAGTCGCTCTTGTCTTACGAGATCTGGATGTTTGGAGGCACGCTCTTATTCGTCGGCCTCGCGGCGTTTTTCTTTTTTATTTACGGCAGGCGCAAAGCTGCGCGGAAATTGGCCGCGGCGCCTGCGCCGGTATTGTGAACGGAATTCGGGAGGCAGTTATGTCGAGCACTGCGAAAACAATCATTCGAACCTACGACAACTATATCAACGGTCAGTGGGTCAAAAGTTCTTCCGGCGAAATGTTTCCCGTTTACGATCCTTCCACCGAAGAAGTGATCGCCCAGGTTGCCTCGGGTACGGCCGCCGACGTCGATAGCGCCGTCAAAGCCGCGCGCTCCGCGTTTGATTCCGGCCCGTGGCGCCAGACCACCGCCGCCGACCGCGGCCGCATCCTTTATAAACTTGCTGAGAGAATTCGCGCCAACGCCGCGCAACTTGCCGAACTCGAATGCCGCAATTCCGGCAAGCCTATCGTCGAAGCCGAGTACGATATCGCCGACGCCGCAACCTGTTTTGAATACTACGCGGGCCTCGCGAATAAAGTTCTGGGGCATGTGAATCCCGTTCCCGCGAATGCCGTGAGTTTCACGTTGCGCGAACCTGTTGGCGTCGCCGGCCAGATTATTCCCTGGAATTATCCCCTGGTGATGGCTTCGTGGAAGCTCGCTCCGGCCATCGCTGCCGGATGTACTTGCGTCCTCAAGCCCGCCGAGCAGACCCCGCTCACTGTTATGGAAGTCGCCAGCTGGTTTGAAGAATTGGGCCTCCCTCCTGGCGTCGTCAACATCGTCAACGGCTTTGGCGAAACCGCCGGAGCCGCGCTCGTAGCGCATCCCGGCGTGGACAAAATTGCTTTTACCGGCAGCGCCGCCGTCGGGAAAATGATCGTCAAGAGTGCGGCCGATACGCTCAAGCGCGTCACCCTCGAGCTCGGCGGCAAGTCACCCAACATTTTCTTTGACGGCGCGGATTGGGAAGCCGCCGTCGACGGCGCGCTATTCGGCATCTTCATCAATCAGGGCGAGGTTTGTTCCGCGGGCAGCCGTATCCTCGTCGAAAAGAAAATTTATTCGAAGTTCCTCGAGGCCATGACTGAGAAAGCCAAGCGCATCAAGCTGGGCGCGCCGCTCGAACGTGGAACGAAAATGGGGCCGCTAGTCAGCAAAGAGCAATATGACCGCGTCGGTTCCTACGTTGAACTCGGCAAGAAGGAAGCAAAAGTGGCTATCGGTGGTGGGCGGCCAAAACAATTCAGTAAGGGTTTCTACGTTGAGCCGACTATTTTCTACGACGTGGACAACTCAGCGCGCATCTCCCGCGAAGAAATTTTCGGCCCGGTGGCTTCGGTGATTCCGTTCGAAGGCGAACCGGACGCCATTCGCATCGCCAACGATACGCCCTACGGACTCGCCGCGGCCGTTTGGACCCGCGACATTTATAAAGCTTTTCGCGTCGTCAAGTCTCTCCGCGCCGGCATTGTCTGGGTAAATCACATGCAACCGACCTACGTCGAAGCACCTTGGGGTGGCTACAAGCAGTCCGGCTTTGGCCGCGAACTAGGCCCCTGGGGCCTCGAAGAATATCTCGAAACCAAGCAGGTGTTCGTCAATCTCGACGAAACGCCGATCGGCTGGTACTAGATTCAAAGCAAGGAAAACAAAAATGTCTACCATTCAGATTCGCACTGAAATCCCCGGACCCAAGTCCCGCGCTTTGATGGCCCGCCGCGAAGCCGCGATTCCGCGCGGCCCTTCGAACGCCACGCCGGTTTTCGCCGCGCGCGCCGAAGGCGCCGTCATCGAGGACGTCGACGGCAATCGCTATCTCGATTTTGCCGGCGGTATCGGCTGCCTCAACATCGGCCATCGCTCTCCCCGCGTGCTTACCGCGATCCGCGAACAGCTCGAGAAACACTTGCATCTCTGCTTCGCCGTCACTCCTTACGAGGGCTACGTGGCCGTCGCCGAAAAACTGAACGCCCTTGCTCCCGGCAATTTCCAAAAGAAGACCATTCTTGTTAATTCGGGCGCCGAGGCCATCGAGAACTCCGTCAAGATCGCCCGTGCCTATACCAAGCGCCCCGCGGTTATTTGTTTCCAAGACGCCTTCCACGGCCGCACGCTTCTCTCTATGACGCTTACCAGCAAAACACATCCTTATAAAGCAGGTTTCGCGCCCTTTGCCAGTGACATCTACCGCATCCCTTTTGCCTATCCCTACCGCAGCGAAAAGGGAGCGACTGCGGAAACATTCGCGCGCCACCTTGAGGATGCCTTCAAGCGCGTCGTCGCTCCGGAATCCGTTGCAGCCGTGATCGCCGAGCCCGTCCTCGGCGAAGGCGGCTTCATTGTTCCACCGCGCGACTACTTCAAGCTCCTGCAAAGCATTTGCCGCAAGCACGGCATTCTCTTCATCGCCGACGAAGTGCAATCCGGCTTTGCCCGCACGGGCAAATGGTTTGCCTCCGAACATTTCGGCATCGAGCCTGACTTGATCACCACGGCGAAGTCTCTCGGCGGCGGCATGCCCATCGCCGCGGTCACCGGCCGCACCGAAATCATGGATGCTCCCGGCGTTGGCTCTCTCGGCGGCACCTATTGTGGGCATCCTCTTTCCTGCGTCGCTGCGCTGGCCGCCATCGAAACCATCGAGAAGGACGGCCTGCTCGCGCGTTCCACCGCCATCGGCAAGCGTTTTGAAGAGCGCGCCCGAAGCTGGCAGAAAAAATGGTCCTTGGTCGGCGACGTTCGCGGCCTGGGCGGCATGTGCGCCATCGAATTGGTGCGCGACGTACAGACCCGCGAGCCTGCCGACACGGAAACCAAAGCCATCGCCAAGTATTGCTACGAGCACGGCCTCATCACCATTACCGCCGGCACTCTCAACAACGTGATTCGCATCCTCGTTCCGCTTGTAGTCACCGACGAGCAGTTCGACGAAGGCCTCGGCGTCATCGAAGCCGCGCTCGCTTCCGTTGCGGAGCACAAGCAACCAGCGCTCTCGCACGCCAGTAGGACAGGCATTCTTACCTGTTTTTAGTTATGAATCAGGAGTTCAAACATGCAAAACACCATCACAAAAACCGAAAGCCCAGCCTCGCAGCTCAAGGACGCTCAACTTTTCCGCGAAGCGTGTTACCTCGACGGCCAGTGGGTCCAGGCTGCGTCGGGCCAAACGCTCAAAGTGGACAATCCCGCCACCGGCGAAATCATCGGCACTGTTCCAAAGCTCACCGGCGCCGAAACCCGCCAGGCCATCGAAGCCGCCAATCGCGCTTTCCCCGCCTGGAGCAAGAAAACCGCCAAGGAGCGCGCCGCCGTTCTTCGCCGCTGGTTCGACCTCATGATGGCGAATCAGGACGACCTCGCCCGCCTCATGACTCTCGAGCAGGGCAAGCCGCTCAGCGAGTCAAAAGGCGAAGTCGCCTACGCCGCCGCCTTCCTCGAATGGTTTGGTGAGGAAGCCAAACGCATTTACGGAGACACTATTCCGCCGCATCAGGCCGACAAGCGCATCGTCGTCATCAAGCAGCCCATCGGCGTTGTTGCGTGCGTCACTCCGTGGAATTTTCCCCTCGCGATGATCACTCGCAAGGCCGGCCCCGCCATCGGCGCGGGTTGCACCGTCGTGCTCAAGCCCGCTTCCCAAACTCCTTTTTCCGCCCTCGCCCTCGCAGAGTTGGCCGAGCGCGCCGGTCTTCCCAAGGGCGTGCTCAACATCGTCACCGGATCTGCAACGGAAATTGGCGCCGAACTGACTTCCAATCCCATCGTCCGTAAGCTATCGTTCACGGGCTCAACCGAAATCGGCAAAATCCTCATGGCTCAGTGCGCGGGCACCGTCAAAAAACTTTCGCTGGAACTCGGAGGCAACGCGCCCTTCATCGTCTTTGACGATGCCGACCTGGACTCCGCCGTCGAAGGCGCCATCGCTTCCAAGTATCGCAATACCGGCCAGACCTGCGTCTGCACGAACCGCCTGCTAGTGCACGATACGGTGTACGACGTTTTCGCCGCTAAGCTTGCCGTCGCCGTAAAGGCGCTCAAGCCTGCTCCTGGCCTTGAAGCCGGCAGCACGCAGGGCCCGCTCATTGACGCCGCCGCAGTCCAAAAAGTCGAAAGCCACATTCGCGATGCGCAATCCAAAGGAGCAAAAATCCTCGTCGGCGGCCGTCGCCACGCTCTCGGCGGCCGCTTCTTCGAGCCCACCGTGCTCACCGATGTCACTCCGCAAATGGCCGTGGCGCGGGAAGAAACTTTCGGCCCCGTCGCGCCGCTCTTCCGCTTCAAGACCGAAGCCGAAGCCATCGCCCTCGCCAACGACACCGAATTCGGCCTCGCCGCTTATTTTTACGGCCGCGACATCGCCCGCGTCTGGCGCGTCGCCGAAGCTCTCGAATACGGCATCGTCGGCATCAATAGCGGCCTCATCTCTACGGAAGTCGCGCCCTTCGGCGGCGTAAAGGAATCCGGCCTTGGCCGCGAAGGCTCCAAGTACGGCATCGACGAATTTGTGGAAATTAAGTATATGTGCTTCGGCGGCATCACTCCCTGACGCAACAAACGAGAAACCGCTCGACGGTAGTTTCCGATTATCCGTGCCGGCTCAGCAGGAACTGGCGAGGCATCCAGTAGCAGTTGCTTGGTGGCAAAACTCTCAGCTGTGGATGTGTGAGTATGGGCTAACTGGGCATACTTGTCGTTTAAATACTATGGTGGCCGTGCCCTCGCGTTCATGCTTTAGAGGGATGCAGGTGTCCGAGGCGTGCGTAATCCAAACATTTTCATACTCCACAATGCGCTGTTCGGCGCAACCCATCGATTCCAACATCGTATTGACTTCATGCCCGCGACCAGCTGGCGGCACAACCTCATCAACGATCTTGCCAACGGCTTCAGGTGGCATATAGGCGTGTGCTTGTTCACTGTGAAGAAGCGGCTGTTTCCGCGCTATGACTATTTGGCAGGCGAGACCGTCAGAACCATACTCCACAGACAGTCCAATATCGCCTGCCACGGTAAACCGCTCGATGTCTGGTTCCCCGTAACGATCGCGTAGCTCCTGTGAAGTTTGTCCTACGGGCAAAATAGCAGATACAATAAGCAAACAAGCAAAGAGAATTCGCATAGCGCGACCATCCTAACATTCTCAATCGCTCAAAATGCCATAAGCACATAACTGAATATGAATCGCTGGTGTCAGTCTGGACTGAACTCGAAGGCAGCGCCCAATTAACGCTGCGCAAATCGGACAAATGCTTTCCGGCTGCAGAATCCTCCATCAAACGCCTCAACCTGGCTCGCCTACACCATCCCCGCCATCACACCTCGCATATAGGCAAAGCTCTCGATAACGCCCGGCATCGGATCGTCGGGATGAATCTCATACTCCAGATCCACGAAGCCCTTGTACTTGATCGCGCCAAGCGCCTCAAAAATCTTTTTCACCGGCATGATGCCCTCGCCCACCGCCACCTGGCTCTCTTTGCTCTGGAAGTTGGTGAGGTCCTTCACGTGCATGTTAAACAACCGCGCGCCCACTTCGTGGATCGCCTGTACAACGTCCGTCCCCGCCCGCACCGTATGCCCCACGTCGATGCAGCATCCCATCCGCGGGTCCATCCCCTTTACCGCCTTCAGCACATCCAGCGGCGAATGCCACAATTTATCTTCCGGCCCGTGATTATGAAGCGCGAAGCGGATGTCGTATTCCTTCACGAACTTTTCAATCCGTGGCAGCGTTTCCGGCGCGGGGTCGCCCGCGACAATCACGCCAATTCCCGCCCGCTTGCAGTATTCGAACTTGCCGCGGATGTCTGCATCTTCATCCTTCGGAAAATAAATCGTTCCGGCAGCATGCAGCTTGACGCCCGCCGCGGCATAGTCCGCGAGCGCGGCGGCCTCTGCTTGCGGTTCCATCGGGAGATGATCTTTCGTGTCCTTCGCATTCAGCGCCAGCACGTTCAGCTGCTTCAGGAAGCCGATCATCTGGGCGCGGTTGAAGTTGCGGAATGTGTAGCTGGCCACGCCCAATTGAATCGCCGGTCCTTCGCCAGCCGGTGGCTGTCCCGCCGCCGCTGCGAGGACTCTGTGCGGAGCAGCCAATGCCGCCGCAACCAGCGCACCGGAGCGCACGAAATACCGGCGCGATAAAACATTTTTTATTTCCGTCTCATCATCCGGCCGGCATCGCCTCTTAGACATGCGGTGCCCAGCCCTTCTCGTATTCGCGCCCCCACATCTTCATCGCTTCCTCGTCACCTTGGATTCGCCCGTCTTTCGTATCCAGAACCAGCTCCCGGTTCACTTCCCACGCGATGTTCGATAGCTGCAACATCGTCACAGCGACGTTCCCCACGGAAATCGGTGCGTTCAGCTTCTCGCCTTTCTTAATTCCCGCGATGAAGTTCGCGAAGTGCCTGTCTGTCATGGAATCGGCCCCGCGAAGGTCCGCGGACGACGTTGTGCTGCCGGCCTTGAACTCGTTCGACTTGTTCCCTTTGAGGTCGTAGATCTCGTAGCCGTCGCGATCCATGACTACCGTTCCCGTCGTTCCCAGGATGGCCGATCCGCGGTCGCGCCCGTAACACTTCATTCCCTGGCAGCATGTGCCTTCCCACATGAGCATCTTGTCTTCGTATTCGAAGCTGGTCATCAGCGTGTCATAAAACTGCCAGTCGTCTTTGAAGTGATATCTTCCGCCTGATGCAGTGACCCGTTTCGGATAGTCCACCCCCAGCGCCCACCGGCACACATCCACTTCGTGCGTTCCATTGTTCAGCGTTTCGCCGGTCCCGTAGTTTCTGAACCAGTGCCAGTTGTACGGATGCACGTTGTCCCGGTAAGGACGGCGTGGCGCCGGACCTTGCCACAATTCCCAATCCAGTTGCCCTGGTACCGGCGCTTCTTTGCCTGTGCCGATGGACTTCCGCGTGTTGCTGTACCACGCTTTCGCCAGGTACGGCTTCCCGATGATGCCGGTGTGAATCTTCTCCACGATCTCCATGCTGTGCGGCGAAGAGCGCTGCTGGGTGCCCATCTGCACCAGCTTTCCATATTTCTGCTGCGCCTCCACCAGCATCGCTCCCTCGGCCGGATTGTGGCTGCAGGGCTTTTCCACGTAGACGTGTTTGCCCGCCTGCAATCCGGCGATGGCCATCGGCGTATGCCAATGGTCTGGAGTAGCAATCGTGATGGCGTCCACGTCTTTCTGTGCCAGGATCGCGCGAAAATCTTTTTCCGACGCCGGCGCTTCGCCCATCTCGCGCTCCGTGGCCTCGGCAAACTTTTTTAGGATGTTGCCGTCCACGTCGCAGACGTGCGAAATGCGCGCCGCGCTCTTGTTCGCCTTCAACGACGACAGGTGAGCGTATCCGCGCCCATTCAGCCCGATCACCGCGAAGTTCAGCCGGTCGTTGGCGCCCACGATCCGCTCATAACTCTTCGCCGTCGTTCCCACGGCCAGCCCCGCCGCTCCCACCGCCAGCGTATCCAGAAATTCACGTCGTGTAACCATCGTTCTTCCTCACTTCTGGCGGCCCATACCGCTCCGCCGCCACCCGACAGCATAGCTCGCGAGCCACACCAAATTCCAGCCTCTGGCAACCTCTCGCCATTGAAAAACTTCTTCACTCGATGACTGCACACATAGGCCGCCATGGATATGTCTGGTATTCGTCTAATCAGGAAGGATTCGCTTGGAATATCACGGGCGAACGTAATTCCTATGTGTAACGTGTTTCTCCGGCGTCATCTTCAATGGAAAAGTGAACCGGGTCCCACAATCCTAGCCGGTTTTCCGACACACAAAGGTGTGCCCTCTGTGGAACGCTTCCACAGTCCCGGGACAGGCTCTCTTGCCTTCCTTCGGATCAAAAACAAGTAAGCCGTCAACCGCGAATTAAAACTCGACCCGCAGTGCCCCTTGGATCACGCGCGGTCCTCCGCCCACCACGCCTGCCGTAGTGCCAACTGCGGTAGCCGTGGCGCTGCCCACGGTCGCGGTGATCTTGCCGAAGTTCCCATTGCTCTGGCTCGCTATGGGGTTAGCGAAATTGGTGTGGTTAAAGAGATTGAAGAAGTCCGCCCGGAAACGCAGGCGGACTCTTTCGTTTGTCTTAGCTATCGAGAAGCTCTTGGAAACCGCAAAGTTATAATTCTGCAAGCCCGGACCGTAATACTGGTTGCGGCCGGAGGTGCCCTGTCGTCCTGTCGGCGGAGTCGCAGAGAAGTATGTCTTGTCGAACGCCGCGTCTGGATTGGAGTTGTCCTGATGAAGGAGTCCCGTTCCGACGACGTCGGGACGGTCATTGAACTGGTTAAACCCGCTGAAATCCTGCGAACTGTTAAACACGGTGAAGGGCGTTCCGGATTGCAGAGACGTGATGCCAGAGATTTGCCAGTCGCCGAACACTTGGCGGTTTATGCCACTTTTCCACCCCAGGAGGCGGTGCCCAGGCCCGACGGGCAAATCGATTACGTAAGTGAGAACCGCGCGGTGACGAATGTCAAACGATGAGGGGCCGCGTTCGGCGGCGAGGTTGTTGCGGTCGTCAAGCCCAGCGCGTTCGCCGGTTGAGCCGAAGTACGATGAGCCATTGTCAATAGACTTTCCAATCGTGTAGGAACCTTCAAAATAGATTCCGTGGCGCCCTTGATATCTGGCAGTAAACACCCCGCCGTTGTAGTTTGAGTTGCCGATGGCTACGCCCGTCCCTATCGAGCCGAAGAACGGGTTCGGGAAGACCTGCGTGTTGGGAGCCACGTTGCCGCGTTTGGTAGGATCGTTCACGGTCACCGTCGGTTGGTTCTGGTCTACAAATAGGCCCAGCTTGTGCGCGGCGGAACCCTGGTAGTCTGCTTCGAGAGAAAACGCGCTTCCCAACCTACGCTGAACCCCGAAGCTGTATTGGTAAATGTAGGAGCTAGCGAGGTTCTGGTCTTCGGCGCTGAATCCCACTATGCCGACTTGGTTCGGCTTGCCAATATTCTTCACAAAAGGAACGTTTTGATTCAGACCGACGGCATAAGAGAACTTGCCCGGTTGCGTGGTGCCCGCCACCTGCGTGGTGGTTAGGTTAAAGGGAGCGTTAAGACCCATGTTCGCTGGGATATTGTTGAAAACTTCGTCATACCCCATTCGGAATCCGCCCCGGATTACGGTGCTGTCGTTTCCAAACACCGACTTGGCGAATCGTGGAGTGTAGGCAAATCCGAGGACTGGAGCAACGTTGTTCTTGTCAGAATTCACGCCTGAGTCGGAAAGCGTAAAGGGCGCCTGCGTAAAGAAGAAGGAAGACGGCCCACTCTTCGTTGTGTCAATGGCCAGAACTTTGTTACTACCCAGCAGCACCGGGCCCACTCCAGGGATGAAGTTGGTGGCCTGGTTGCGCACCTGATGGATAGCCGAAGGATATTCATAACGAACGCCATAATTCAGCGTTAGATTATCTTTAATCTTGTAACTATCCTGCCAATAGGCGTCCCAGGGGTAACGCTGCCAGTAACACAGGGTTGATCCGAAGAGTAAGGTAGCAGTGTTGACTTGGGCAACGTTGTTGTTTGCAGCTCCTCCAGCGAAGTCGGCAAAGCTCGCAAAGTTAAACTGGCCGCGCGCCGAACCATCCAGGAACCGCCGGGCATCTTCACGCCGGGCGTGGACGCCCCAGCGCCAGGAGTGCTTGGAAGCGCCGAATGGGGCGATCAAGGACACGTTGTCATAAAGCTCGTAGGTGTTGGTGATACGGCCCTGCGGGAGGTTGCTAGTGCTGCCCAAGGGGGCAAAACCGCCGCTAATGCCGATCGTCGGCAAACCGGAATCGAGCTCGTTCTTGCTGGCATCTACGATCCCTGGGAGCGGATTGCCGCTCGAATCGACGAAGATCTTGGCGGCGTTAAAGCCGGAATCCTGCACCGTGATGAAGGTCTTGTTGCGGGAGAAGCCGACACGGACTTCGTTCAGCAACCGCGCTGAAAAGGTATGCGTATAGTTGAGGACGCCGGATTCGCTTACGGGCGCATTGCCGTTGCCGCCCAGTAACGGGAGGGCGCCGGGCGTAAAGGTGGTGCCTCCATATTGAGCCCACCGCCCGCTGAGGTGGTCTTTCTCGCTGAAGTTGTAATCCACCTTCGCGAGGCCCGTTTCGTCGAAAGTCGTGGAGCCAACGTTGGCGATAAAATTGTTCGCCCCCGAAGTCGGGGTAAAGTTGGGAGAGGGCCAGAATTGCAGCAAAGACTTCGAGATGGGATCGGTGACGGTCGCGCGTTCCGCGGCCGTCGGTACGCGAGTCGTACTGACTGTCGGAGCTACCTGCCGGAAGCCTTCATAGGAGGTAAAGAAGAACATTCTGTCCTTGAGGATTGGCCCGCCGAACGTTCCGCCGTACTGATTGCGGTGCAACGGATTCTTCGTACCGTGATTCTTGTTCGTGAAAAAGTCGGCGGCGTCCAGAACGGAATTACGCAGGTACTCGAATGCAGAGCCGTGAAATTGGTTGGTGCCGCTCTTGGTAACGATGCTCACCTGCCCGCCGGTCCCGCGGCCGAACTCCGCCGTGGCTACGCTCGTTTGCACCGCAAATTCCTGCACCGCATCGGTGATGCGGAAATTCCCGAGAGCAGAATTGATTTGCGTGTCGATGTTGCTCACTCCATCGAGCAGAAATATGTTGGCCTGGGAACGGGCGCCGGACACATTGAATCCACCTCCCTGCGTGCCCGCCGAAGAAGGCAGGACCCCCGGCGTCAACAGCGCCAAGTCCAGATATTGGCGCGCGTTCAGCGGCATGTTGCTTATAACCTGACTCTCGACCACATTGCTCAAGGTGCTTCGCTCCGTCTCCAGCAGCGGAATGGCTCCGCCGGCGACCTCGATGGTTTCCGCGACGCTCCCGATCTGAAGCGTTGCATCCACGTGCGTGATCTGGTCCACCTCGACCACGACATTGTCCACAACAACTTTTTTGAACCCGCCGGCTTCCACACGAAGAGTGTAGGCAGCCGGTGCCAACTGCAAGAATTGAAAACCGCCGTTGCCGTCGCTTATGGCCTCCATCTTGGCGTTCGTCGAAATGTTGGTGAGGGTCAGTTTTGCGCCCGAGACCATCGCGCCAGTCTGGTCTTTCACTGAACCGGCTATGCTTCCCGTTGGCGAGGCCGAAACTGCCGGGGCGAACATCAAGGCGAGCGCGGACAGAATCGTTCCCAATACCCTGCATATTCTGGATACGTTCATAGTGCCCTCCGTAAAACCTTGGAATTGCCTTCGGACCCCTTACGGCATTCCAAGCTCTTCAGATTTGCAAGACCGATAGAACTTAAGCTGAATCGAAGTCACCGAGAACAAAGACCTGGTAAGGGGCATCGTGCAACCCTTTTACCACAGGGAGAGAGACTTTCCTCAATTGCGAATCCCCAACAAAACTAAGAGCATTCCCTCGTGGAAGTTAGTAGCCGTTTAGAATTTAGCGGTCCAGAGTATCCAGAATTTGGAAAATAATCACAAACATAAAATATGAATTTGCATAAACGAAATGACAGGAATCACGGGCTAGTAATAGAGGTACTAGCAAAGTCTTTGGGGAAGAACTACTGGTCGACGCGAACCGAGGTAAGCATCCTTGGCTTTGGAGGGTGGGGCTTTTGACTTTGATTTTTCTTGCTCGTCTCCCCGCTATCCTGCAGGATCCAAAGCACTTAATGTAATTCTTGACATACGTTACCAATATGCTATAATGGTTTCATCACGTCGGCACTGTCCCCCTGTGCTTCCAGAGCCATGCTCGCCCCCCCCACGCGGTCCTTTCAAATCCCTCAGTATCTTTGCGCCTGCCCGGACAGTGTCGAGACTGTCCCGTTAAGTTCTTTAGCTGCACTTACAAAAAAACATGGGGGAGCGTCCCGGTTATGGTTAACCAGACTTCCGAGCCCCGATTCCCCTCCATCATCCGGGGTTACTTGTTGATGTCGTCTTTGGCTTCCAGACGCTTCAGCAAGGGCTGGAGAAACGGCTTGGTCGCGTCCGGCGCTCCGCTGATGGCCTGCGTCATTTCCTTGGCCGCCGTCGGAAAATCGCCCGAGTTCGACGAAATCCGCGCGAGCGCCAAATGACTAATCCAGTGATTGGCATCCTTCTTTGGCACTTGCGGATACAGCTCGAACGCCCGCTTGGCGTTCCCCGAGCGTTGAAGTCCTCGGGCGTAGGAATACAGTTGGATCGCGCTGGCCTTATCGAACGCCTTGGCAAGCGCCTTTGCGGATTCATCTTTTCGCCCCATTGCATCAAGGATGCGCGATTTGGTTTCCAAGTTTTCAAACCGCTCTTCATTCTGGATCGAAGTGTCTTCCCACTTCAGCGCTTCTTCCAGGTTGTAGTTGTTGTCCAGGCACCACTGTGCCGCCTCGTCGTATCCCGCCCACGTGAATCCGCCGACGCTGCGCAGTTCGTTCTTGACGCTCTTCAGCACTACGGCCTTCACGTCCACGGAAACGTGAAAGGGAACCGCCAGCTTCTCCCAACGCAGAGTCGCAGCCGCCGAATCCGGTTTGACTTCTTCAAACGTGTAAGTGAGCGCTTCGCGAAAATCTGCGGCCTGCGGCTTCGTGGTTACACGCAGCGCATCTTCTTTCTCGTCGTAGCTGAAGCTGCCCCAGGAAGTCGAGTTCTTCGAGAATATAATTGTCCACTGATCCTTGTCCGGAATGGTGTGCAGCCCATAAGTCCCCGCCGCAAGCGGTTTTCCTTCGACGCTTACGTCATCAGAAAAAGTGATGGTCGTATTCTCGTTCGCCCCTGCGCGCCACACCTTTCCGTAAGGCACGGTCTTGCCCCAAATCTCCCGGCCGCCTACTTCCGGCCGGTGATATACAATCGTAACGTCCGTCAGACCGATCCGCTGCGACACCGTCCCCCGCTGGCTGAGCCGCGGAATGTTCAGCTCCGTCGCCTGGCTCCCGTTCTTGAATTGCGCCCCCGCATTCCCCGCCAAAACGCCCAGTCCCATCAACACGCCCAAGGCCCACTTCCACACGTTGCGCATGATCACACCTTCTCCTCTCCGCCGAAGACACCGATACGGATTTCCTTTTCTCTCTGGCAGACCACCCCAATTGCGATAGACGCCCTGTCGGCAAAGGAGTAAGCAGAAATCTGTGCCGCGGCACGGGTGATTTGGGCGTTTTCAGGCTAAAATGTTTCTCAAGCGTGGGGCCCGTAGCTCAGCGGTTAGAGCAGCGGACTCATAATCCGTTGGTCCTAGGTTCAAATCCTAGCGGGCCCACTAGCAAATTCTTAAGTCCTGCCTTTGGAATCAGCTAGTTTTCCCGCTTTGCGCACTTTCCTCGGATTCGAGAACATTCGAGAACAGAACTGGTGGTTCCAGTTCCTCGACTTTTCCGTGCTTAACAAACTCTTTCCCGGCCCCAAAGGCACATCCGAAGCCATCGAATTCATTTGTCCGCGCGCTGCTGTCAGGCAATTCGTGAACGCCGAAATCGCCAACCCAGCAGCTTCTCGATCAGAGCGTCATCCTCGTCAATGACGTGCGCATCGCCTTGAACCCGCAGCTTGTTGAGTAGCGAAACGCAATGGCTGACACTTGGCCGGTGAGCCTTTGAGGCTTAAACACGATCGCGTAACTGTGCCCGAGCAGGCCCACAGATTTTTCACTGAAGGACAGTCTCACCAGGGTTTTTCTCCGTGGACTAATGTGCGGCGGTTGCTGCACGCGCCTCGCGCACAACTTCGACCAGTTTTCTCGCCGCTTCAATAATTTCGTCCGGCTTTCCAGCCCGAAGCGCCGCCCCACTGACGAGGTCCGCTCCCACGCCAAGAGCAAATGCTCCGGCGGCGATATACGCGGCGGCGTTCGAGAGATTCACTCCGCCCGTGGGGATAAGTTCCACGCTTGGGAAAGGAGCTTTCAGAGATTTGATGTATTTTGCGCCGCCCATGTTTTCGCATGGGAAAATCTTGATGACGCGGACGCCTTCCAGCGAAGCCATCATCAATTCCGTGGGCGTAAGCGCACCGGGGATTGCCAATTTTCCGTGCGCCTGTGCGGTTTTAATGACCGGCACGGACAAACCCGGGCTGACCAGAAACTCCGCTCCCGCATCCAGGCATTCCGTTGCTTGTTCCGAGCGCAAGACCGTGCCCGCCCCCGTGAGCACTTTGTCTCCGTACTTGCGGACAACTTCTCGAATCACCGCAGGCGCATTCGGAACAGTCATGGTGATTTCGATCACCGGGATTCCGCCCGCGCAGATGGCATCAACCGCCTGCCGCGCCTCTTCGAAACTGGCGGCCCTCACGACAGGGACGATTCCAATTTCTCCGATTTTTTTCAAGACTTCATCGATGTTCATTGTTTTTTCCGTTGTACTGGATGCGAGAAGCAGAGTGTTTTAGCGGGCGATTCGCGGCGCATGCCCTTCCATCACCTGCAAGACTTCCTGCAACGTCGCCATACTCGTATCGCCAGGAGTGGTCATTGCCAAGGCGCCGTGCGCTGCACCGCACTCCACCGCCCACTGGGGTTCGCGCCCCGTCAGAAGACCATAAATTAGGCCGGAGGCGAAAGAGTCTCCGCCACCGACGCGGTCCAGGATTTCCAAATTTTCACGGCGTTTTGCTTCATAGAATTTTCCGTCGCAATAAGCAACCGCCCCCCAATCATTCAGCGTCGCGGTGCGTGCGTTGCGCAAAGTGGTTGCCACAACCGAAAAGGCAGGGAACTGCTGAATTACCTTTTCCATCATGTGCTTGAAATTGGCGGGATCGAGCTGCGAGTGGTTTTCGTCTACTCCTTCGACCTTGAAGCCGAGCGCGGCCGTGAAATCTTCTTCATTGCCGAGCATCACGTCGACAAAGCGAGCCAGCGAGCGATTTACTTCCTGCGCTTTCGATTTTCCGCCGATGGATTTCCAAAGCGAGCCGCGATAATTCAAGTCGTAAGAGACAACCGAGCCCGCACGCTTGGCCGCTTCCATTGCCTCTCTCGCCACCTGCGGAGTTGTTTCCGAGAGCGCACAAAAAATCCCGCCGGTGTGAAACCAGCGAGCGCCTTCCTTAACAAAGATTTTTTCCCAGTCGATGTCGCCGGGCTTGAGCTGCGAAACCGCCGTGTGACCGCGATCCGAGCATCCGAGTGCGGCACGCACGCCAAATCCACGCTCGGTGAAATTCAAACCGTTGCGAACCGCGCGGCCTACGCCGTCGTATTCGACCCAGTGGACATGACTGAGATCGACGCCGCCCTGGAGCATCAAGTCTTCGACCAGGCGTCCCACGGGATTGTCCGCGAAGGCCGTGACGATGGCGGTGGTCAAGCCGAAGCAGCGGCGCAGGCCGCGCGCAACGTTGTATTCGCCGCCACCTTCCCAGGCGCGAAATTCGCGCGTCGTGGAGACGCGAGAATCCCCCGGATCGAGACGCAACATCACTTCGCCCAGGCTGACCAGATCCCATCGGCAGCTTTCTCTCGGCTTGATCTTCATCGGATCGATGCCTTTTCCGGTGATGGAGAAAAATGTGTTTCAGCTGTCAGAGCGCATTCGCCTGCCAACTATTCAAGAGTTCCAGTTACATTTTGACGACTGGAGTTCAAATGAAAGAAAGCATCCTTGATGCTCGACGCGTTGCTACTCGCCGTGGTTCTTCGCAGTTCCACCAATACAGTCGGCACCTGGCTCGGTTTGCTCGCGTTTTTTCCCACGCCAAACTAATTGCGCGTCCCCATTCCAAAAACTGCGCTCTTAGATTAGGTCAAGGCGTGTTTCAGGCGCTTCGCGGTTTTCTGCAATTGGCGCTTGAGAACCTCGACCTGCTTCGCTATATCGTCAAGCTCCTTGCGTGCCAGTTTCCCGGCCTTCGCAACCTTTTGCACTTTGCGATCCGCATTGCCCATGGCTGTCCCAATTTTCACCGCAACTCGCGTAAGCCTTCCCTTTTTTGCCATCGTAAGCCTCCCTTTGGAACCGTGCCATCCTATACCCGAACGATTCCCAGAGTCATTAGCAGAACGAGGCTGGTGGCGCCAAGCTTGATTCCAACAAATGGCCTGATAGACAATCACCGCCCGGACGCTGGGCCTGCCCGATGGAAAAGCACGGAGCAACGTTATGACAAGGATTTTTGGAGAGGTGTCGAAGCGCACTCGAATAAGTCGGCTCCTCGAGTTGACTGCTCCAGTCTTGTTTCTTTGCCTATTCGTCGGGGCAACTGCAAGCGCGCAGTGGAATCCACTGAACCCCGTTCTTTCCCTGGAGCGCGAGTCCGACGGAGTGCGAGTGATGCTGCAGGACGGAACGCTGAAGCTGCAAGTGTGCTCGGACTCCATCATTCGAGTGCGGTATTCCCCGACGGCGACGTTTTCCTCGCGTCCAGAATTCGTGGTGATCAAGGATAGTTGGCCGGCAACGAAGTGGGAAATGCAGTCTTCCGAAGATGCCATCACGCTGAGCACTTCACAACTGAGAGTCGTGATTGCGCGCAAGGACAGCAGCGTGACGTTCCAGGACTCCGCCAGCAAAACGTTGTTCACGCAAAACGAAATCAGCATGACTCCAGTGGTAGTGAATGGCGAGCAGACCTATCACGCCGAACTCTTCTCGAAACTATGGGGCTCCTACGAATCCTTTTACGGGCTCGGCCAGCATCAGTCCGGCGTTTGGAATTATCGCGGCGAAGCCGTGGATATTTCGCAGGACAATACGAACATCAGCATTCCCTTCGTTCTGTCGAGCAATGGGTATGGAATCTTTTGGAACAACACGTCGCGAAGCCGCTTCAACAATCGCTTTCTGAGTGCGTTGTATTTGAGCTCGGAAGTGGCCGATGTGCTGGACTATTACTTTCTGTATGGTCCGGAATTCGACAGGATCATCGGCGGATACCGGGAGCTCACGGGCGCTCCGCCGATGTTCGGCAAGTGGGTCTATGGATTCTGGCAGTGCAAGAACAAATACAACACTCAGGGTGAATTGCTCGGCGTCGCCCACAAATACCGGCAACTGCACATTCCCGCAGACAACATCGTGCAGGACTGGTTCTGGTGGTACACCATGGGTGAGCCGGTCTTTGACAAATCCCGCTATCCCGACCCTCCCGGGATGGTGGAAGACCTCCATAAGAACAATTTCCACTTGATGATTTCCTTCTGGCCGTACTTCCGTGCCGGTTCAAAGACGTACGAGGACATGGACAAGCGTGGCTTTTTCATCGATAAGACAAAGGTGGGCGCTTTTCATCCGGCGCAAATGGGACTCTATGACGCGTTTAATCCCGAGGCGCGAAAATATTACTGGAATTTGATGGATCAGGCGCTTTTCAAGATAGGCGTCGACGCCTGGTGGCTGGACACCACGGAACCGGAAACGGAAGATCGCGAAACCAATATCCTGGTGACGAACAAGACGTTTCTTGGAAACGGCGCGCGATACGCCAGCATGTTTCCTTTGATGACGACGAGCGCCGTTTATCAGGGCCAGAGAAGCGCATCGGATAAGAAGCGCGTTTTCATTCTTTCGCGCTCCGCGTTCGCAGGAGCGCAGCGCAACGCCGCCGCGGTCTGGTCTGGCGACGTGAATTCGGACTGGGTGTTTTTCAAGAAACAAATCCCGGCGGGATTGAATTATTCCATCTCCGGCATGCCCTACTGGACGACGGACATTGGCGGATTCGTTTCCGGCAATCCAGACGACCCGCAATACCGCGAACTGTTTATCCGCTGGTTTCAATTCGGCGTGTTCAATCCATTGCTGCGCGTGCATGGAACGCGTTCAACCAATCAGAATGAATTGTGGTCGTATGGGGGCGACGCCCGGAAAATCCTAGTCAGTTACGACACGCTCCGTTATCGGTTGCTGCCGTACATTTATTCCCTGGCGTGGATGACCACCTGCCAGGGCTATACGCCCATGCGCGGGTTGGTAATAGATTTTCGCACGGACGCGCGCACCGCAACGATTGGAGATCAATTCATGTATGGCCCAGCCTTCCTGGTGAATCCGGTCACCGAACCTGGCGCCAATGCGAAGCACGTTTACCTGCCGAAGGCGAAGTGGTACGACTTTTGGACGGGAGCTTCGATAGAAGGTCCAAGGACAGTTGATGCCGCCGCGCCAATTGAGAAGCTGCCGCTTTTTGTTCGCGCGGGATCGATCGTTCCAATGGGGCCGGAGAAGGAGTGGTCCACGGAGAAACCGGAAGATCCCATGGAGCTGCGCATCTATCGGGGAGCGAACGGCGATTTCACGCTATACGAGGATGAGAACGATGGCTATAACTACGAAAAGGGAGCGTACGCCACGATTCCGCTCACCTGGGATGAGACGAAACAGACTTTGACCATCGGCGAACGCAAAGGGAAATTTCCGGGAATGCTGGCCGAGCGCAGCTTTCAGATTGTTTTCGTCAGCAAGAACCACGGTATGGGCATCATGCCCGAAGGCAAACCGGACAAGGTCGTACGCTACAACGGCAAGGAGATTCTGGTTTCGCCGTAACATACCGTTATCGGAACAGCCGGCGCGGCCAACTCATTTGACGGGGACGAAGCAGACTACTCAGGCCGTGGTTTACGCAAGGCCCGCTTTCGAAAGAGGCAATTCCCGGATACGTTTTCCGGTTGCCGCAAAAATCGCGTTGTATAGGGCAGGCGCAAACGGCGGCAGTCCGGGCTCGCCAATTCCTGCCGGCGGCGCTTCACTGGGAACGAGGTAGACGTTTGTTTCGCGCGGGGCATTGTTCATCCGCGCCATCTGGAAGCCATCAAAATTGGATTGGTCAATCACGCCGTTGGTCGCGGTGATCTCACCGTAGAAGGAAAGGCTCGTCCCCATGACGGCCGCACCTTCAAACTGTTGTTTCACCATCTCCGGGTTTACAACGGTACCGGCGTCGAGTGCCGTATCGACGCGGTTGACGCGCACCTTGCCCGCGGCGTCCACTTGCGCCTGCACCACCGTCGCGACATAGGTGAGGAAACTGCGGTGCACAGCGATTCCCATGCCGATTCCGTTGCCCTGTTTTTGCTTGCCCCAGCCGGACTTCTCCGCGGCCAGTGTCAGCACCTGGCGAAATCTCGCGGTGTCGATCGGATACTGTTCGTAATCTCCGCCGTAATTCGGGAATTCTTTCGGGAGTTCCGCTCTTGGCACGATGCGGTCCGGTCCGAGCAATTGTAGCAAAAATTCCACGGGATCTTTCCCGGCCGCATGCGCCAGTTCATCCGCAAACGAATGAATCCCGAATGCATGGTAGATGTTGGCGACGGACCGGAACCAACCAATCCGCACATGGGCGGTCGCCGGCCCGTTTTCCGCGCGAAAGTTCGCGAAAGTGAACGGGACATCCGTGAAGCCCAGCCCAAGTTCCCCTGGGTCGGAATAACTATTTTTGGGGTCGAACGTCGATCCAATCGGTGGAAACACGGTTCTCTGTAGCCATGCCGTGGGCTTTCCATCGGGTCCCAGCGCGGCCTTCATGTACATCGCCGCCACGGAGTGGTACACATCAAACTTGACATCGTCTTCTCGGCTCCAGACTACTTTTACAGGCTTGCCCGTTTTTTTCGAGAGCACCGCGGCTTCCACGGCAAAATCCGGAAACGACTTCCGCCCGAAACCGCCGCCGAGCAGCGTCACATGCACGGTCACGTCTTCCTTCTTCACTCCCAGCGCTTGCGCGATAGCGTCCCGGGCACCTTGCGGGCCCTGCGTCGGCGCCCACACTTCCGCTTTGCCGTCGCGATACACGGCCAGCGCAGCCGGCGGCTCCATCGAGGCATGCGCCAGCAACGGCGCGTAGTACTCCGCCTCGACAATTTTTCCGCCCTTCGCAAAGGCCTCGTCCACGTTGCCATTTTCCCGGACGACCTTGCCCGGTTTGCGCGCCGTTTCCTGCAATTCCTTTTTATAGGAATCCGAATTCCAGACACTGTGCGGGCTCTTCTCCCATTCGATCTTGAGCTTCTTCCTTCCCTGCATCGCGGCCCAAGTGTTATCCGCGAGCACGGCCACGCCGCCGTGCGCCTGAAATCCGATGGGCGGCTTGAACGCTTCGATCGTTTGTGTCTGCTTGACGCCAGCGACACTGAGCGCGGCTCTGTCGTCCACCGACTTCACGCTGCTGCCGAAGACCGGCGGACGCGTCACGCTGGCATACAGCATTCCTTCCATGCGCGTATCCTGCCCATAAGCAGCTTTGCCAGTGCACATGTCCTTGAGGTCGTAACTCGCCGTGCCTTTGCCGATGTAGCGCCACTCGCTTCGCGGCTTCAACTTGACGTCTTCCTTTTTCGGGACGTTCAATTTCGCGGCTGCTGCCGCGAGTTCTCCGTAGCCGAGTTTTTTTCCTGACGCCTTGTGCACCACGGTGTGCAAGTTCGTGGTGCACTCCGCAGGCGGCACATTCCATTGGGCGGCTGCCGCGCGAATCAGCATGAGCCGTGCTGTCGCGCCGGACTCCCGCAACGTATCGAAGAAACTCCGCACGGAATGCGATCCATCCGTATCCTGGTCGCCATATTTTTCATCGCCGGTGGCCTGGACAAGTCTTACGCGAGACCAGTCCGCATCCAGCTCGTCAGCCACGATGCGCGGCAGCGCGGTCCGGCTGCCGCTTCCCATCTCGGAGCGATGGGCGATGATGTATGCCGTTCCATCCGTGTCGATCGCCAGGTACACGCTTGGCTGCAGCGGGGCTTTGGCCATGCCATCCGAAGCAGTTGTGTTCGCGGCCGCGCCAAACAATTCTTCAGGCATCAGCCGGACGCTCAGAACAAATGCGCCTGCACCGAGCATGCCTTTGAGGAATCCCCGCCGACTGCTGAATAACTCCTGGTTGCGGTTGGAAATATTCTCGATGTGAACCATGCGCCCTCGCTCCGCCACTGGACGAAAATAGATGCAAAACCGCGCAGTGCAATGCACCATCGTACCGCCATTTCATTATCTTGCAAGTCCGGCGGGGGAGAAGCGCCGTGCGGATGGCCCCGACAGTAATGATTTCGCGTATCGGAATAATAGCGCGTTGCGATTTTGGACCGGACAGTACAATCTGAAGCACGGTAGAAGGGCAGATCATGTCCCCAGACTTCATGAGGCGAGCCATCGCATTGGCGCTGGAAAATGTCCGCTCGGGCAGCGGCGGGCCATTCGCCGCGCTAGTCGTCAAAGAAGGGCGCGTTATTGCTGAAGGCGCGAACCGCGTCACGCGCACGAACGATCCGACGGCGCATGCGGAAGTGATGGCCATTCGCGAGGCCTGCCGCGTTCTCGCTGACTTTCAACTGACCGGTTGCGACCTTTATACGACGTGCGAGCCGTGTCCCATGTGCCTCGGCGCGATTTACTGGGCGCGTCCGGCGCGAACTTTCTACGCGGCAACCGCGGCTGATGCCGCCGACGCCGGGTTTGACGATGCTTTCATCTATGACGAATTGAAGGTCGCGCCGGTCGCGCGGCGTATCCCGATGACGCAGCTTCTTCGCGACGACTCCCTCGTTGTTTTTTCGGCGTGGAAACAAAAGGAAAACAAAACGCCCTACTGAAGCAAATTTCCAGTTTCAGGTTCAGCCACGATTTGCGAGTGCTTACGATTCCGGCCAAGCGCCCAGCGCGCGACGCAAATCAACCAGTTGACCCAAATGATAGGCGTTGTGGTCGGCGAGCAGCAGCGCTTCGCGAAGAATCGTTTGGCCGTCTCCGTGGGGAATTGCGGCGTACAGGTCGGTGCTCCGATTTTTCACCAGCTTGACCATTTCCTGAAGATCCCGCTGAAACTCTTGCACGCTCTTTGCCCACGCGGCTTCATCAGGCGGCCCGGGAGATCTCGGCCAGTAGCCCTCTGGGAATCCCGGCGAGACATGCTTGGCGCTGCGGCTAAATTCCAGGATGTCCCATTGCGCGATCCGCGAGTGCTCCAGCAATTGCCATCCCGTGTGCGGCAGGCCTTCGACGAAGGTCCCGCGTTTGGCCTCGGGGAAACCCTCGATCGCATCCATGAAATGCACGTGCGCATGGCCGCCCTTCAGCAGGGCGATGAGATGTTCACGCAAAAGATGATCGTGATTTCCGCCGTTACTCTTCTTCTTGGCGACTTTTTTGGTTTTTTTCTTCACTGGTGTTCCTGTTTCTCCGAGAGCAAAAGTTGATGCGGCGGGCCTGGAGTCATCGCAGCGCTCTCTCGTCCCGCCCGTTCAGAGGCAACAAATTATATACGCGGATTCCCTGAAAACACATTTTTCTGACGGCAAACTAATTGCCGAAAAGCGGTCCCCACTGGCATACTTTCTTCTCCCCGCAACAATCAAGAGGCGACCGATGCAACGTGAATATCACCGCTGGTACTCTCACCGGCTCGGCATGGAGATGGGCGTCGTCGTCCACGGGCACTGGGGCGCGCCGCTCCTTGGTTTTCCGACCAGCGCCGGCGACGAGGGGGAGCTCGAAGGCCAGAGCATGATCGGCGCGCTCGCGGATTTCATCGACGGCGGAAGAATAAAATTCTACAGCGTTAATTCGATCAACGGGCACAGCTTTTACAACAAGGGGGCACACCCGTTTCATCGCAGCCACGTCCAGGCGGTCTTCGATTCTTACTTGCGGGAAGAGGTCGTGCCCTTCATCTGGAATAATTGCCAGACGCAGAGCATTGCGATCACGACGATGGGCGCTTCCTTTGGCGCGTACCACGCCGCGAACAGTCTGTTCAAGCATCCGGACGTGATCAAGCGCTGCTTTGCGATGTCCGGCGTGTACGACCTGCGAAATTTCATGGACGGTATGTACGACGACAACTTTTATTTCAACAACCCGGTCGATTACTTGTCGAACACCAGCGATCCCTGGTTCTATCAGCAGATTGCGAATTGTGACATTCACCTGAGCACCGGCACGGGGCCGTGGGAGAACAGCGGGCCCACCTACCGCCTGTCTGAAGTCCTTTCCGGCAAGGGCATCCGGCACTCGCTGGACAACTGGGGACCGCAAGGCGGTCATGATTGGCCGTACTGGAAGCACCAGATGCGGGAATACGTCTCGCAACTGCTCTGATTCCTTAGGAGAAGCGGCGCACTTCAGGCCACAGCGCCCAATTGTGATAGCATGATATCACTTGTTATGATATCATGCTATCAGGAGAAGTCAAATGGCGCAATTAGTGGTCCGCAACATCGAAAACGAAGTGAAGGCCAAGCTGCAGCGGCGCGCCAGGCGTAACGGGCGCAGCATGGAAGAAGAGGTGCGCGAAATTCTGCGCGACGCGGCCAAGAACGAAGGCAGCCGGCGTAAGGGCCTGGGCACAGAGATCGCGGAATTATTTCGCGGTATTGGATTGGGGCCCGGGGAGGAAATTCCCGAGCTTCGCGGATTTGCTCTCGAACCTCCGGATTTCGAGGAATGATCCTCCTCGATACCAATGTCCTTTCAGCCCTAATGGAAGTGGCACCGGATGAAACTGTGGCCAAATGGCTAGACCAGCAGCCACGCGATTCAATATGGCTAACTAGCGTTACCGTCATGGAAGTCCGTTTCGGCTTGCATACGATGTCGGCCAGCCGCAAGCAGAACGCGCTTGCGCAGGCGCTCGTAACACTGCTGGATGAAAAAATTCAAGGGCGAATCGCATCGTTCGACGCTGCAGCTGCCGAGCAGGCCGCAGAGCTGATGGCGCGGCGCAAGGTCAAAGGACGGCCCATGGACGTGCGGGACGCGATGATTGCAGGCATTGCCTTGGCTTCTCGCGCGACGCTGGCGACGCGAAATGCAGCTCATTTCGAGGATCTGACTGTTCCGGTAATCAATCCTTGGAAAGACCAAAAGTAATCAGGCCAGGCCGAGGTGTGCGAGCTGGTATTGGCCTTTTTCGATGACTTGGTCGTCGTCGATCCAGACGTCGCACTTGCGGGTAAGCACGTCGACGTGCGTTTTGGATTTCCAGTTAGCGTGGGTCTGGCTGCCGTAAGGATCGCCGAAGGCGATGTGTACGCCGGGAAATTTTTCGTCCTGAAGAAGGATGCCGATCATCTCGGATAAGCCAAGGTTGGTGCCGAAAGCGAGTTCGCCTACGCGGTCGCTGTTTTCGTCGGTGTGGCAGTAGTCCCAAAATTCCTGCTCCAAATCCTTGCGGGCGCAGTTGACGCCAACGAGCCGCGCGCCTTTGATTTCCAAGGTGAGCGGCGTGGACTGCAGGTCGCCATATTTGCCGTTGAAGTGATCGCCGGCGGTGGCATCGCAGACGAAAGTGCCGTCCACAGTTGCCGGCGTGGTGAAAACTTCGCCGGCCGGCAGGTTTGACCAATAGCGTGGGCTGATGAGCCCGCTGGTCTTTACCCAGTCGAGGCCACGGTCGAAATGTGCGGCAATCTTTGTACCGGCTTCCGTCTTTACCGTGAGGGTTTCGGCGCGCAGCATGCGTTCGCGCAAGCTGTCGCTCAGGCGGTCCACCAACTTGTAGTCCGCACGCATGCCTTGCTGCATGATCTGCGGGGTGACGCCGACCATGTGCGCGTAGCGAATCTGGCGGCGCTCGACCACTCTCACGATGGCCATGCGTGCGCCCAGTTCGCCCGGCTGGGGGGTCATGCACATCACGCCGACATCCGCGGTTTCCAAAGCATCCAACACGGCCGTGGGTGCGATGCTCATCGGACGCGGACCAAAATTTTCCAATAGCAGTCCGGTGTAAGGCGCGCGCCGTTCCTCCAGAGCAGCTGCGATACTGGCGGCGACAGCGCGGCTAGCTTCGTCGGCAATCAGTGCCACGTGCTCGCCAGGACGCACACCAAGGCACGTTTCCACGGCGTTTCGCGCGCCGGGCATCAAGTCGGTCTGTGGCGAACCAAAGTTCATCGTAATAATTCTACTAGAATGGCCGGATTTTCTATCTACGGTAAATTACTGATACTGCTTTCTTCTAAACTGGCCGATGGGCCGGTCAAAAAAATCTGCCAAAAGCGTCGGGGGCCGCGCGAACGGTTTCTTACGCAGGGATCTTACCGGGCTGGCTGGTTGCAGAGGCTCGAGGGGAAATGCGAAATGCCGGGACCTGGCCGCCGCCGCTGGTTACATTGGCAAGGCCGGTGGCGCTGAGGCGCGTGAGAAAGCCGCAGAGTTTTCCGCGAAACAAGTACGGGGCGAAATCCACGAGCATGTCGCGGTAATCGACCCTTCCGACGTCCGCAATGTAGGGAAAAACTTCGCGGCGGATGGGGATGCGCTCCTGAACGATCCACGCGCCGGTCTTCGCGGAAAGGGCGCGTTCGATCGCCATATCCCAATCGGCTTCATTGGTTTCCCAACCGAGAGTCACACCGGAACCGCCGTACTCGTCGCTGGGCTTCAGCACCAGGTTCTCGCGCTCTTTACGGACAAAAGCTAACAAGTCTATGTGCTGGCCGTAATGTGCCGTCCCGACGTCGGCAACTACACGAGTCCACGGAATATGATTGCGGATGAGCTCGCGCTCGCCATGGGAGAAGAGTGCGCCGTTTTGCTCGTCGGTCAGGACAGCGAAAAATGCCTTCACATGCGGAATCTTGCAGCGAAAGTTATTTGCTACGCACACGGCGTTCGCAGCGTAGGCTTTAACCAGCGCGGAACACTCGGCGGGCTTGGCCACAATGTCGTTGATGAGCACGCGGCGGTAGACGAGATCGATCTTTTTGTCCTGCGCGACGAGAGACTTGCCGTCCCATTCGAGCTCGCGGGGATCGGCGATCAGCGTTGGGATGCCCATTTTCTCGAAGCGCTCCTTGAGGATTTCAAACTCGCTCACGGTCGGAACGTCTTCCCAATCCACAATCGCAATCTGCGGCTTCGCGGACGATCCTCCCCAGTCCAGGTAGCTCATCACCAGGGCATCGAGGAGTTTGGCGCTGAGAGGATAGCTGTGAATTTCATAGGTCTGCGCAAACTTGCCCATCACGGCGGTTTCTCGAAAAATCTCCGCAAGCGTTTCCGAGTAGCCCGCGCCCGCCGGCGATTCACCGTTGTATTCCGCGAACTTCAGGGAGTCGGGCAACAAAAACGCATCCAGCCGCGAGGCCGTGCTTGCCGGCCCGTATCCGGTGGGAATCCGGGCGAGGCGCTCCTCTTCCTCCCGCAAATGCAATTGCGCAAAAAGCTGCTTGTCGTCGAGAGCGGCGCTGGCGATGCGTTCGCCAAGCTCGGCGATGGTTTCGGCGACGGTCCTCACGCGCGTTTCGTCTTCGGGAGAGAGAAAAAACGGGCGCAGGAAAGGACAATGAACGCGATCGCCAAACGTAAGCCGGGCCCTGCGCATGCGCTTGAACAAATCTTCGGGCAGTGCGGGTACACGCAGGAGCGTGGCCTTCAGAATGGCGTGCCATTCATCTGCCGGAGAGGGCGGCAAAGCCGATGGCGTTGGCGCGCTGGTCATTTCACTAGGGGCCTCATCATTACGATCTCTGCGCGGCACCGGCAGCTGGAGCGGCAGCGCTCTTTTGTCCGGAGGCGGCGCTCTTTGGCGCCCCGGTAAATCCTGCGGCGGCGCCGATGCCAAGCATCTCTTCCCACCGCGGCCAGGGATTCGAAGCTTTGCCGTTCATCGCGCGGTCAATCACCAGCCGCGCCATTTTCTCCACCACATGCTCGAAATAAAATTCCGTGATGCGGTCGCGCTCGAAATCCGGCGCCGGATTAAGGAAGTCAATCGCATACGGCACGCCATCCTTAACGGCGAATTCGATGGTGTTCATTTCGTAGCCCAGCGCCTGGTTAATGGTCTGCGCATCCTTTACGACGCGCGCGCCTAGCTCGGGAGTCAGGTACTGGTGGTCGACAAGATATTTGCGTTCCTTGGGGTCGTAGTGAACGGGCACAATGTCCGTCTTGCCGAAAGTGAAGCAGCGCACGTACTGGTTGAAATCGATGAATTCCTGGAGTGTCATGCAGTAGGGCGAAGTCTTGTCGTAGGCGGCGAGCAATTCCTCTTTGTTATGAACTTTGTAGACGTGCTTCCAGCCGCCGCCCGAAAAAGGCTTCAAGATCGCCGGACGCCCCACGAAATCGAGCAGCCCGTCCCAGTCCACCGGATATTCCAAGTTGTGGAGCGACTCCGCCGTGATGTCCACGTCGCTGGGATAACCCTTTTGGGGAAGGAGTACGGTCTTGGGAATGGCAATGCCGAGCTTTGTGGCCACCGAGTAATTGAAGTATTTGTCGTCGGCGGTCCACCAGAACGGATTGTTGATAACGTAGGTTCCCTGAAGGACAGCATGCTTTAGGTAGCCGCGGTAATACTCGATTTCATGAGAGATGCGGTCGACGATGACACTATAGCGCGCGGGCTCGCCCATGCGCGTGCCGCCCAGCTTGACAAATTCGGCGGTCACGCCGTCCTTGACGCCGAGCTTTTTGACGCGCTCGATAAAAGCCGGAGGAAAGCTGTATTCTCGCCCGCAGAGTAGGCCAACGGTTCTCATATTCGTGCTCCTGTAGGGTCTCGCGGAACTGCGTCTCTTGCGACGCCGTCAATTCACGGCGTGTGCTGAAGAAGTGCGCGGCTCGGTGACGCCTCCACGCGTCTCGGCAACCAGGTGCCGCACCACCGCTTTCAAGTCGCCCGTTTCCTGGTAGATGCGCAACTGCCGGTCAGCGCTGGTGCCTTCGCTCATGATGGTGTGCACGTATTCGACGGCGCTGCGGCTGCCTAGGTCATCGACGACGTCATCCACCAATTCTAGCAACTCGGGAATCAGCTGGCGCATAGGCACTTCAGCTTCCTTGCCGAAGTCGATCAGCTTTCCATCGATGCCGTAGCGTGCCGCGCGCCACTTGTTCTCTTCGATGAGCGCCCGGCGGTAAAGCCGCCAGCTCACATTCCCTTGGTAGAGGCGGTGCAGCTTCACGATGATGGCTTGCGCGAGCGCGGCAATCGCCACGGCCTCCTCGACTCTCGTAGAAACATCGAACATGCGGAATTCGAGCGTCCCGAAGGTGGGGTGCGGGCGCACGTCCCACCAGATCTTTTTCCCGTTGTCGATGCAATTCAGCTTTACGAGGAGGTTCACGAAATTCTCGTAGGCGCTCCACGATTCGAATTGTTCCGGCACGCCGGTCCGCGGGAACCGGCGAAACACCGTCGTTCGGAAAGATTTCAAGCCGGTATTTCTGCCCATCCAGAATGGAGAACTGGTGGAAAGAGCCAAAAGATGCGGCAGGAAATAGCGCACGCCGTTCATCATGTCGATGGTCGTCTGTTTGTCCGGCATGGCCACGTGGACGTGCATGCCGAAGATCAGCAGCGAGCGCGCTAATTGTCCCATCTCTTCCACGATGTGCTGATAGCGTTCGCCCGGAGAAATGACCTGGTCGATCCAGCTTGAAAAGGGATGCGTGCCCGCAGCTGCGACTTGCAGTCCCGCGCGTTCGGCGGCGGCAACGAGTTCGCCGCGCGTACGATGCATCTCGATGCGCAGCTCGCTGACGTTTTCGCAGATGCGCGTGCCCGTTTCAACGATCGACTGATGCAGTTCGTGCTTCACTTGCTCCGCTATATCCGGAGAAGCCGCAGAAACGAGCTGGCTAACGTGCGAACGCAATTCGCACGTCGCGGGATCAATGATCTGGAACTCTTCCTCGACGCCGATGGTGAAGCGGTGAGCCATGGATTTGGCCCCTGGATTTGCTGGGTCCTGTTGGGGACTTTGAGCTAAGTATCATACCGCGACGCGGCGCAAAATACACCAATGCCGCGTATGTGCGGGACCACAATTTGTTTCCATCGAAAAAGAGCAGACAGGAATGTCTGTCCCATTGGAGACTTGTTGGGCTGGACCGTTCCCTACTTGACCCTTGGCCTGAAATGCCCTGCGATCTACGCCGCACCCATCGCCCTGCGCTGCTGGAAGCATTCCCGGCAAAACACCGGCCGCCCTTGTGTGGGTCGGAAGGGAACCGTAGTTTCCTTCCCGCATTGCGAGCAGTTTGTCTTCGTTTCCGAGCGCATCGGTGAGGCGTGACCGCCGCCACCGCCGCCGCCTTCTGCTCGCTTGGCCTTGCAGGCTTTGCAACGCTTGGGTTCGTTTTTGAAGCCCTTATCCGCGAAAAACATCTGCTCGCCGGCGGTAAAAACGAATTCTGCGCCGCATTCCGAACACTTCAGCACCTTGTCGTGGTATTCCATGAGCCGCTCTCCCCTGGTCCCGTGGGGGCAGGGGATTGGGCGGACTTTGTACCGTATAGCCTAGATGCTTGAGGAGACCAGTATCCGGGGGACGCCGGGCGCGGATCCCTTGGGCTGCGGGCACGAAGCTGTGACAACTTCCCAAACACTCTGCCTTACGGGGGCCTGATTCTCGGAAGTGCGGCGCTGAGCCGCGGCGAAAACGGAAGGGCGATCCCGGGGTACCGGGACCGCCCAATATCATTAATCCGCTTCCCGCCGCTGCTTCTTGCGCAGTCGCTTCCGCGAAAGCGCTTCTTTTGCCCGGCGCTTCTCGCCAGGTTTCATGTAGAAGCTGTGCTTCTTGATTTCCTTGATGATGTCCTCCTGTTGCACCTTGCGCTTAAAACGCCGCAGGGCATTTTCCAGGGATTCACTCTCTTGGATAATGACTTCAGCCACTTTATTAAATTCACCCCCAATCCGGTTCGGATTGGTATCTTGCGGCGCCTCTCGCCGGCCAAACTACGGCAAGCTATGTTCGTCTGCGGGCACCGCCCCTGGCACTTATTATCGCATGTCTTGTCCGGTTCGCGTACGCACCCTGATAGGCAGATGGCTTCTTCTAATCAATTCCGCCCGTATAAGTCAAGGAATCTTTGCATTTTTGGCCTAGCGTGTAGGTACTGAGCCTCCCTCATAACCATCCGGGCACCCCATTGACGCAGACATAACTAAAGGGCACCTGCGTGGACTTGCATCGAAATACCCTACGATGAACCGTCTTCCGTCACTGCCCGATGCCCGCCGGTTTCGCGGCACTCCGTTGTGTTTTTCCCTGCTTCTATTGTTAGAATGAGCCGCTTCTCTAACCGCGCCCGGGGGCAGCCAATGTCCGATATGCGGGATGCCATCGTCGTACTCCTTGCTGGAGGCCAGGGCGAACGCCTTTGGCCGCTTACTCGCGATCGGGCTAAGCCTGCCGTACCTTTCGGCGCTCTCTACCGCATCATTGACATCACGCTCTCGAACTGCATCAATTCGAATCTCCGGCGCGTATTCATCCTCACCCAGTACAAAGCGCTCAGCCTGAACCGTCACATTCGCGCCGGCTGGTCGCCCCTCGCCGGCCTCGGCGATTACATCGAGGTTCTTCCGCCGCAGATGCGCGTTTCCCAGCAGTGGTATCAAGGCACCGCCGACGCCGTCTACCAGAACATTTATTCCATCGGCAGCGAGCGCTCCAAATTCGTCTTCATCCTCTCCGGCGATCACATCTATAAGATGAACTACGCCAAGATGCTTGAGCGGCATGTGGATTCCGGCGCCGATGTGACCGTCGGCACTATCCAGATTCCCGTGCAGCAAGCAGCTAAGCAATTCGGCGTGATTGAGGTCGATAAGGATTGGCGCATCGTCGGCTTCGAGGAAAAGCCCGCCGCACCGAAAGAGTCTCCACACCACGCCGGGCACTGCAACGCCTCCATGGGCATCTACATTTTCAACACGCAGCTGATGATTCCGATCCTTCTCGCGGACTCCGAAGATCCCAAGTCGCACCACGATTTCGGCAAAGACATTCTTCCGCGCATCATTTCGAAGCACCGCGTCTTCGCTTACAATTTTGTCGATGAAAACAGCAAGGATGCTCTGTACTGGCGCGACGTAGGCACCATCGATGCCTACTACGAAGCCAACATGGACCTGGTCAGCGTGTCACCGGTCTTCAACTTGTACGACAGTGCCTGGCCGCTACGCACCTGGCAGCATCAGTATCCGCCCGCAAAGTTCGTCTTCGCCGACCCGGAGCGCATGGGTGTAGCTCTCGATTCCATCGTCGCGGGCGGCTCGGTGATTTCCGGCGGCCGCGTGCAGACTTCCGTCATCGGCAACGATGTGCGCGTCAACAGCTACTCGGAGGTCTCGCAATCCATCATCTACAACCATGTGAATATCGGCCGCCACTCGCGCATTCGCCGCGCCATCATCGATCGCCACGTTAGCCTCCCGGAGCGCACGGAGATCGGTTACGACCTCGAAGCCGACCGCCGCCGCTTCCACGTCACGGATTCCGGCATTGTCGTCGTCGTCCGCCAGGAATCTCTCATCGAAGAACCGGAGTCCACTTGAGGCGGACTGTCTCTCCCGATTTCTGACGAATGGATTCGTCTCTCCGTTCCCCTGTGACTCCGCGGCATTCTTCTGTAAAATCATCGATTCGCACGTGCTAGGAGAACAGGCCGTCATGTCCACGAAAATCGTTAAAGTACACGCCCGCCAGGTCATCGATTCGCGCGGCAATCCCACCGTTGAAGCCGACGTCGTCCTTGATGGCGGAGCCCTAGGCCGCGCCGCCGTCCCTTCGGGTGCGTCTACCGGCGAGCATGAAGCTCTCGAACTGCGCGACGGCGACAAATCGAAATACCTCGGCAAAGGCGTGCTCAAGGCCGTGGCCAACGCTAACAACGAAATCGCTAAAGCCGTCGCGGATCTCGACGCCGCCGACCAGCGCGCCCTCGACCACAAAATGATTTCACTCGATGGTACGCCCACCAAGTCCCGTCTCGGCGCCAACGCAATCCTCGCCGTCTCCATGGCTGCCGCGCGCGCTGCCGCCATCGCCCTCAAGCAGCCGCTCTACAAATATCTTTCGCGCTATTCCACCGATACGTCCGCGAACCTGCTTCCTTGCCCGATGATGAACATTCTTAACGGCGGCGCGCATGCCGACAGTTCTGTGGACTTCCAGGAATTTATGGTCATGCCCGTGGGCGCTCGGAACTTTTCCGAAGGCCTGCGCTGGGGCGTCGAAATCTTCCACGCGCTCAAGACCGCTCTGAAGAAGCATGGCTACTCCACCGCTGTGGGTGACGAAGGCGGCTTCGCTCCTAGTTGCAAATCGAACGAAGAAGCCATTCAGATTGTTCTCGAGGCTATAGCCGCTGCCGGCTACAAGCCCGGTGAACAAGTGAGCATTGCGCTCGACCCCGCCTCCAGCGAGTTCTACGACAAGGCCAGCGGCAATTACATTTTCAAGAAGTCAGATAAATCTGCTCACACTTCCGCGCAAATGGCGGCCTATTGGACCAGCTGGGCGGAAAAATACCCCATCGTATCCATCGAAGACGGCATGTCCGAAGACGATTGGGCCGGCTGGAAAACGTTGACGCAAAGCATCGGCAGCAAAACGTCAAAGAAAAAAATCCAGCTCGTCGGCGACGACCTTTTTGTCACCAACACCACGCGCCTCTCCCGCGGCATCAACGAAGGCATCGCCAACGCTATTCTGATCAAGCTAAATCAAATCGGCACCGTCACCGAAACAATCGATGCCATCGAGCTTGCTCGCAAAGCCGGCGACAACTCCATCATTTCTCACCGCTCCGGCGAAACCGAAGACACATTCATCGCCGACCTTGCTGTTGCTGCTGCTGCCGGCCAGATCAAGACCGGCTCCGCCAGCCGCACCGACCGCATTGCCAAGTACAACCAGCTTCTCCGCATCGAGGAAGAACTCGGCAAGGCCGCTCGCTTCAACGGCAAGGCCGCCCTATCGTAGCGGCGGTCTTCGGGCCGGCGCTTTTTGGGTTTGGCCGAGTACTATTGACACCACTCGAGGGCCTTCCTAGCATCCTTGACAGCTCACGCCCGACATCCTCATGCGTTGGTTCATCAGGAGATTCACCATGGCAAGAGTCCTGTATTGCAATGATCTCGTTCCGGGGTGCACGTTTGAAGCCCGCGGCGACTCCGACGAAGAAATCCTCGCCGAATTCGCCGATCACATCTCGACCGCACATGGAATGGCTGATATTTCAGATGGCGTGTTAGCGATGGTCGTACGAGCGATTCACGAGGAAGTTCGCGTCCGCGGGCGCGCGGCTGGCGCATAACCTTTCCTCATTATGGAAAAAGTGTCGCAGCCTTTTGGCCCTTCGACATTCTTGATTAACGATTGATGTGAACAGCTATTGTGAAGCGGCCCCGAAATAGCGGTAGTGTCCAGTGATCTTCCAATTGAAAAGAACGTCCTCGATCTTTGGCCCTTGCCCGATGTTGTGCTCGAGCATGTAGCGCCCGCTTGTACGCGATTTTTGATCGACCACGATTCCAATATGCGGCACACTTCTGCCCAAGTTCCAGGTGACCAGGTCGCCCGGTGCGTAGTCCTCGGCGCGCTGCGTAATTAGCAGCGTTTCTCCCCTGCGGCTGAAAAACACCATCAAGTTGGGCACGCGCCGGTGATCGATATTTGTATCTGTATGCCATGACAACCACTGCCATCTCCGCGGATACGCCGAAAAATTCCGCTCCATGTCTTCATGCACTTCTTTTTGCAGGTCGACGCCAACGGCGCGGTAGACTCGAATAATCTCATCCGTGCACACACCCGTGTCCGCGGGCACATCTCCGCCTGGATACGGAATCCGCACGTATGCAGGATCGTAACGCACCGTGTGATGCGTCCTTTCCACCGCAGCGGCCACCAGTCTCGTCAAGAAATCCTGCCGTGAGGCTGGTGCAGTCGACCGCGTTTGTGCCGCGAGCGCCGAAGCCAAAGCGAATGCCACCACGAACGGTTTGTTGTTAACAAAATAAGTCGGCATGGTTGGGATTCTACCAGCTGGGTGTGAAACTCGTGGCCGTTACAGTAGTCCCTTGATGGCTTTCGAGACCGATGGGTGGTACACCGGTCCAACAATGCGTTTCACCTGCCGGCCATCGCGCGAAATCAGGAAACTCGTTGGATACTGTTCTTTGACGCCGAATTTCTCTGCCATATCTTGGGTTCCAAGATATACGGGGTAGTTCATCGCCCGTGAGCTGCCCTTCACTTCAAAGCGCCGCGTTTCCACAAAAGGCTTCACGGTTTCTGCGCCTTCGTCGTCCATCGCGATGCCAATTACCGTGAATCCTTTTGTCCCATACTCTTCCTGCAGTTGAATAAGCGTGGGCATTTCGAGCTCGCAAGGAGGACACCAGGTAGCCCAGAAATTTACCAGCACAACCTGGCCTTTGTACGCTTCCAGCTTGGACCAGTTCTCGCCGTAATCCCGGAAGACCGCGTGCGGCGCAGGCTGATCGATGTCCACTTCGCTGGACATTTTCTCGCCGGATTCCTCGGACGGCCACCCCAGCGAATCGCGTTTCACCCATGCCGCGCCCAGCAATAATGCCGCCGCCAAGAAGATGAGTAAACCCTTCAAGTTGCTTGCTCCAAATTTCTCTTTGGCTTGAACGCGAGAACTTCACAGCCAATAACATTTAGTTTACCGAGAGAGGAATTCTTTCCGCGTTTCGTGGATGCGAGTGTGTCGAATGAATCTCCTGACCTTTGACGGAGCCCCGGTGAAGCACAGCCGATGGACGTGCCCGCATTGGAACAATGAGGAATTTTACGAAGGGAGTTACACTTGGCGCGAGCGCACAATCTTACGCAAGAGGCAGAGCTCTCTTTCATGGCCAATACCGCCAATGCTTTCTCGCCGGACAGTGTTCACATTCGTCCCGCCCTCCCCGCCGATGTGGAACCCCTCGCCCGGTTGATCAACGCCGCCTTTCGCGTTGAGGAACCCTTCATCGAAGGCGATCGCATTGACGCCGCCGGCGTTCGCTCCTACATGGCCAACGGCAAATTTTTCGTCGCCGAAGATTCCACCGGTTTGGCAGCTTGCGTCTTCGTTCAGATTGACACTGACGGAGGCTACTTGGGGTTGCTCGGTGTCGATCCTTCGCGGCAAGGAACCGGTCTCGGCCGCAAGATGATGCATGCCGCCGAAGACTACTTTCGCGAAGGGGGTTGCAGGACGGTCAACCTGCGTGTCATCAGTGCGCGCACGCCGCTTCCTTCCTTTTATCGCCACCTCGGCTACCACGAAACCGGCACTGCCCCCTTTGCCCCCGACGTGCCTGTCAAAGTTCCCTGCCACTACATCCTCATGTCCAAGCCTCTCATCTGACCGGCCGGGCTTGCCTCGAAATCCGCTCAGTCCAGTCTTGGAAATCCAGTTATAGTCAGCCAGGATTTCGCCATTTTCAATTTCTTTGCTCTTCAGGCAGAATACCTCCTCTATTTCAGGGGGAATTCATGAACCGCAGTGTCGTCCTTGCTTCCTTTCTCTTTGCCTGTCTTTCGCTTGCTCCTGTCGAAAACCGCGTCATCGCTGATGAACAGCCTCTCTTCGGCTATTCCGCCGAATCTTCCCGCGCCGAACGCCAGTGGGAAGAGAAGCTACGCGCCATTCCCAGCCCGGACAATCTCCGCGCGTACATGGAAAAACTCTCGGCGCACCCGCACCACGTTGGCTCCCCCTACGACAAACAGAACGCCGAATGGATCGCCGCAAAGTTTAAGGAGTTCGGCCTCGACACCCACATCGAGCAGTTCGACGTTCTCTTTCCCACTCCCAAGGAACGTGCCGTTGAACTGGTCGAGGGCGGCCCGAAATTCGTCGCCAAGCTTCAGGAGCCCGCGCTTCCGCAGGACCCCACCTCGAATCAGCAAGCCGAGCAGCTTCCCACCTACAACGCGTACTCGATCGACGGCGACGTCACCGCTCAACTCGTCTACGTGAACTACGGAATCCCCGAGGATTACGAGCAGCTCGATCGTATGGGCATTTCCGTGAAGGGCAAAATCGTCATCGCGCGTTATTACCACTCGTGGCGCGGCATCAAGCCTAAGGTTGCCGCCGAACACGGCGCCGTCGGCTGTCTCATATTCTCCGATCCGCACGAAGACGGATTCGTCCAAGGCGAGACGTTTCCTAATGGTGCTTTCCGCCCGCCCGACGGAGTCCAGCGCGGCAGCGTCGCCGACATGCCGTATTATCCGGGAGATCCGCTGACCCCGGGAGTGGGAGCCACCAAAGACGCCAAACGCCTCAAAGTGGAAGAGGCTCCGACGATTACAAAAATTCCGGTGCTTCCGATTTCCTACGCCGACGCGCAGCCACTGCTTGCAGCGTTGACCGGCCGAGTGGCTCCGGAAGCATGGCGCGGCGGGCTGGGCATCACTTATCACCTCGGCCCGGGCGCCGCGAAAGTTCACCTTAAAGTGAAATCGAATTGGGACATCAAGCCACTCTACGACGTGATTGCAAAAATTCCGGGCTCAACTTTTCCGGATGAGTGGGTGATTCGCGGGAACCATCACGACGGCTGGGTCAACGGCGCGGAGGATCCTATCTCCGGCCAGGTCGCGATTTTGGAAGAAGCGCGTGCTCTTGGTGAGCTGGTGAAGTCCGGATGGAAGCCGAAGCGCACCGTAATTTATTGCGCCTGGGACGGCGAAGAGCCGGGGCTCCTGGGCTCGACCGAATGGGCCGAGCAGCATTACGACGAATTGCGGGCCCACGCCGTCGCCTACATCAATTCAGACGGCAACGGCCGCGGCTATCTCCGAGTCGAAGGATCGCATACTCTTGAAAAATTCAGCAACGATATCGCACGCGATATTTCCGACCCGGAAACCAAATTGAGCGTTTGGAAGCGCCAGCAACTTCACGAAATTGCCGATGCCAAAACCGCGGAGCAACGCGAAGAAATTCGCAAACGCGCCGATCTCCGCATCCCCGCGCTGGGCTCCGGTTCGGACTACACCGCTTTCCTGCAGCACGATGGCGTTGCCGCGCTCAACATCGGATTCGGCGGTGAAGACCAAGGTGGCATCTATCATTCCATTTACGACGACTTCTACTGGTTTACCCATTTCAGCGACACGGATTTTGTTTACGGGCGCGCGCTCGCGCACACCGGCGGGACCGCAATCATGCGCTTGGCGGACGCGGATCTGCTTCCGTTCGAATTCTCGGATTTTGCGGACACCGTGCAGACCTACCTGAAGGAATTGAAGGCTCTGTCGCAAAAAATGCAGGACGATATTCGCGAACGCAACCGCGAAATTGAAGAAGGCGTTTTCAACGCCACGGACGACCCCAAGCGCCCGCTGGTTCCGCCCATTGTCGAAGCCGTTCCTCCGCATCTCAACTTCGCGCCCATGGAGAATGCCGTGGATGCTCTCTCTCGCAGCGCCACGGAATATCGCAAAGCGATGGAACATGCGAACGCCAACGGTGGCGCCGCGCTGGCTTCCGCTTCGCTCGCCGAAGTCAACAGAATGCTCATCGAAAGCGAGCGCAAACTCACCAATGCCGAGGGACTCCCCAACCGTCCATGGTTCAAACACCAGCTCTATGCCCCGGGTTTTTACACCGGCTATGGGGTCAAGACGGTGCCGGCGGTCCGCGAAGCTATCGAACTGAAAAAATGGCAGCAGGCCGACGAAGCGATTATCGTCGTCGCGCGTGTCCTGCAGGATGAAGCCGCGTTGATTTCTTCCGCCGCTCAGAAACTCTCAGGCGTGAAATGAAATTTCTGCCGGCAGCGAAGTCGCTCGTTGCTCACCGCTCATAGTGCGTCGCGTACGCGGGCGTGGGGATGGAAGCATCGCACTTCTCGTCGCGAATCGGCGCGCCCGGCTTGAGAACCAATGGAATTACGCCTGCCCACACTGGCAGGGCATAGTCCGCGGCATCATCTTTCGGCGGCCCAACGCGCATCTTCGCGGAAACTTCCGTCAGCGGCAGGCGCAGAACGCTGGTGGCTTTCAATTCTTTTTCGCTGGGCTGGCGCGCATCGTTCCAGCGGCCGGCAATGATTTTCTCGGTGAAGGCGTGCAGCGCTTCGCGCTTTTCTTCCGGCGCTTCGACGAGCGTCGCTTTGCCGAGTGCGACCACCGAACGGTAATTCATCGAGTGATTGAAAACGGATCGCGCGAGCACGAAGCCGTCCGTAAGAGTCACCGTAACGCAAACAGGAATTCCCCCGCTCACGTTGCGGAGCATCCGGCTGGCCGCGGAACCATGGAAATAAATCGCGTCCCCAACGCGCGCGAACAGCGTTGGAATAACGTAAGGCTGGCCTTCAACGGAAAATCCCACGTGGCACACGAACCCTTCGTCGAGAATTTTGTCAATGGTTTCGCGATCGTAAGCGCCGCGATGCGATTCGCGCACAACGCGCGTGCGCTCGGTCGGCGGAGTCGTTTCCGGCACGATTCACCTCATCGAGTAGCGTGGCGCGAAGCCGGCCGGTTAATGGCCGCTCATTTGATTTGTAGCCGGCGCCAAACGGCATGAGTGAGGAGCAACTACAAGTATCGTACCACGCGGGAAACCGAGGCAATTCAGAACTCGCAATGCGCGCGGATAAAAGTGGGCCCAATTTGGATGGCGCGTCTTACAACGACGGCGCCACGTATGAGAAACTAGCGGCCTGAGTTCGTATTCATTTGTGGCCGGGAAAGGGACGATGAGCACACCAGCAATGCAGGGAGCGGAGAAAAAAGCATTCGACATCGCGTGGGTGAGGGAACAATTTCCTTCGCTGAAATTGCGCGTGAACGGGCAGGCCGCGGCGTTTTTGGACGGGCCGGCCGGGACGCAAGTCCCTAAACAGGTGATGGATGCGGTGCAGAATTATTTCTTGAGCGCGAATGCCAACACCTATGGCGCTTTCCTGACGAGCCGGCGAAACGATGAAATGATTCTGGCAGCGCGGGCGGCGATGGCGGATTTTTTCAACTGTGATCCAAGTGAAGTGGCCTTCGGGCAGAACATGACGACGATTACGTTTGCGTTGGCGCGCGCAATCGGTCGCGAACTGAACGCCGGCGATGAAATCGTGGTAACAACTTTGGACCATGACGCCAACGTAGCCCCATGGCGCGCGCTGGAAGAAAGAGGCGTGGTGGTCCGGCAAGCGCACATCAGGGAAGCGGATTGCACGTTGGATTTGGACGATTTGAAGAGAAAGATTACAACGAAAACGAAACTCGTCGCAGTGGGATACGCCTCGAACATCGTGGGAACGATCAATCCCGTCGTGGAAATCACCAGGCTCGCGCACGCAGCGGGCGCGTTGATGTTTGTCGACGCCGTGCATTACGCGCCGCACGGGCTGATCGACGTGAAGGCCCTGGATTGCGATTTTCTGGCGTGCTCGCCGTACAAATTCTTCGGGCCGCACATGGGAACGCTGTTCGGCAAGCGCGAACACTTGCAGCGCTTCAAGCCCTACAAGGTGCGGCCGGCGACAAACGTTCCGCCGGAGTGCTGGGAAACAGGGACGCAGGTGCAGGAATTAATCGCCGGGATTGGCGCAGCCGTGGACTACATTGCGGAGTTGGGCCGGCACTGCGACCCCAGCGCAAAGGGCCGTCGCGAAGCGTTGCAGGCGGCGTACCGCGCGACGCATGCGTACGAAACCAGCTTGTTGACGCGGTTGATCGCGGGTCTGCAGACAATTTCAGGGATGCGGATCTTCGGTATCACCGATGAGAAACGATTTGGCGAGCGCTGCGCGACACTGTCGTTCCGGCTGGGCGACCATCATCCAACGAAAATTGCGGCGTTTCTTGGCGAGCGCGGAATTTTTACTTGGGACGGGAATTTCTACGCCCTGAATCTCTCCGAGCGCCTCGGCGTCGAGCAACTTGGCGGTGTCCTGCGTGTTGGCCTCGTTCATTACAACACCGCCGATGAAGTAGATCGTTTGCTGACGGCACTGCAGGAATTCGCGAAGAAAAACTGAGCCAAACTAGCGCGACTCAGCTTCCGGCAAAAAGTCGATCCGCCTCTCCAAGCGCGAACTATCTGACAGGGCAACTCTTGCCGTCCGCGCCGGAACCAGGAAGAATCGGAAAGCCAAGTTGCTCCAAATCCTTGCGCAATTGCGCGACGGATTCAAAAACCATCCCGTGAATTCCCGCGTCGCGGGCACCTCGAATGTTTTCTTCGCGGTCATCGACAAAGATCGTTTCCGAGGGCGCAGTGTTCAGCAAGGAGAGAGAATGCCGGTAGATGACCGGGTCCGGCTTGATGGCACGCAGTTCGCACGAAAAAATCTGATGATCGAAGTGGTTCAGCCAGGCGAAGTTTTTCCTTACGTGGGCGGCCATATCCGTTTGCATGTTTGAGAGAATAGCGGTCTTGATACCACGCGAGTGGATGCGCGCGAGCCATTCCGTCATTTCGTGATTGATGTTGCTCCACATCTGCACATCCATCCGGCGAAGGCTTTCAACCTGATGCTCATGAAGCGTGACGCCCGCCCGGCGCGCAAACTCGAGCCAGTAATCACGTCCATTGAAGTCGCCGCGGTCGTATGGATTCCGCGAGGAACGATAGATGGGCAGAAATTTGTCTTCGTCGATGCCAAATATGCCCGCCATTTCCTCGAGAACGTCCAGGGAAGGGCGGTAGCAAAGAACTTCACCGTAGTCGAGAATGACTCCGCGAATCGGCCCGACGGAAGCCGAACGTGAATCTTTTTCATCAACCATGAAGACGCTCCAATGAATATCGTGACGGAAACGAAGTGATTCGTCCAACAAATCCATGTATTCTGACGCGCTATGGCAAAACGACCGAAACCAATTGTGCTGACCGTGCTGGATGGCTGGGGATACCGCGCGGAGACAAAGGGAAACGCCATCGCGCTGGCTCGGAAACCGGCTTACGACGAACTGCTCAAAAAATTCCCTAACACTTTGATTCACACGTCCGGTCCATTTGTGGGGTTGCCCGAGGGACAAATGGGCAACAGCGAAGTGGGGCACATGAACATGGGCGCGGGACGCATCGTGCACATGGACATCACGCGGATCGACCTGCTTATTGCCAACAAACAATTGCAGAGCGTGCTGCTTTTTCAGCAAGCGATGGAGCGCGGGCGGACGCGGCAACTGCATTTCCTCGGATTGCTGAGCGATGGCGGTGTGCACTCACACATCCAGCATTTGTTTGCGTTGCTGGAGATGGCCAAACAGCACAAAGTGGAAAAAGTGTTTGTGCACTGTTTCATGGACGGACGGGACACGCCGCCGAACAGCGGGCGCGATTACGTGCGCCAACTGCAACAAAAGATGCGCGAGCTGGGCGTCGGCGAAATCGCTACGCTGGTGGGACGCTACTACGCGATGGACCGCGACAACCGTTGGGAACGCGTCGAATTGGCGTATCGCGCGTTGGTTCATGGTGAAGCGGAAACGCGCACGGATGATCCGGTTGCGGCGCTGCAGCGAAGTTATGAAGCGAACGTTACGGACGAATTTGTGAAGCCGATCGTCGTGACAAAGGGGAGCGGAGACGGCGCTGCCCCGGTGGGATTGATTCGCGATGATGACGCAGTGATTTTCTTCAATTTTCGGGCCGACCGTGCTCGGCAGATGACTTTCGCGCTGGCAGCGCCGGAGTTCGATAAATTTGCCGATACGAAGCGGCCAAAGAATCTCTTTTATGTGGCGATGACACAGTACGACAAGAACTGGCCGTGGCTGAAATACGTGATTGCGCCGGAAAAGCTGGAGCACATCCTGGCGCAAGTATTCGCGGAATTGCAGTACAGGAATTTGCGGACCGCGGAGACGGAAAAATACGCGCACGTCACCTATTTTTTCAATGGAGGCGTGGAGAAGCCGTTCACCGGGGAAGAGCGGATCCTCGTGGCGTCGCCGAAAGTGGCGACGTACGATTTGAAGCCGGAAATGTCCGCGGCGGGAATAACGGACACCGTGGTGAAGGCAATTGAGAAAGGCGAGTTCGACGCCATCATCATGAACTATGCGAATGCAGACATGGTGGGGCATTCGGGAAAGCTGGAAGGGGCGATCAAGGCGGTCGAAGCGGTGGATGCGGGGCTGGCGCGGATTTATCAAGCGCTGAAGCCGCGCGGAGGACTGTGGATGATCACTGCGGACCACGGCAACGCGGAGACGATGATCGACCCTGCGACGGGCGGGCCGCACACATACCACACCACGAACCCCGTGCCATTTCTTTTAGCGAGTGACGACGACAAAGTGCGGTTGAGGCCGGGCGGCTCCCTGCGGGACATTGCGCCCACAATGCTGGGCGCGCTCGGGCAACCGCGGCCCGCCGATATGACGGGCACCGATTTGCGCATCATTCCATAGTCTGACCATGAACCGTACAAAACCTGCAGAGACAAAACTTGTCATTTGTGTGTGGCATCCGTTTACGGAGTGGCGGCCAAAGCCGGCGATGGCCGAGGCCATTCGCAAGCGGTGGCCGGAGATGCGCGTGGTGCATTTGCCAAATTACGATCACCTCGCTAACGAATTGCCCGACACGGATATTTTTGTGGGCTATTCGCTGCGCGCGGAGCAATTGAAGGACGCGAAGAAACTGAAGTGGATCCATTCGACGGCCGCGGGCGTGGCGCAATTGATGTACCCGGAGCTGCGCAATTCGGGAATCTTGGTGACCAACCCCAGCGGAATTTTTTCTGTGCCCATGGCGGAGCACACGATGGGTTTGCTGCTGGCGTTGGCAAGAAATTTTCCAGATTCCGTGCGCGGACAGGACCGCGCGCGATGGGCTCAGCAGGAGATCTGGGACAAACCGCAGCACTTGACGGAGCTGAATGGGAAAGTGCTGCTGATTGTCGGCTACGGGTCCATCGGCAGGGAAGTGGCGAAGCGGGCGAAAGCGTTTGACATGAAGGTTTGGGGAGTGACGCGATCCGGCAAGGGCGACCAGGCACACGCCGAGAAGGTTTTTGCGGCGACGCAACTACAGGAAGCGCTGCCGGGCGCGGATTACGTTTTGATCTGCGCGCCGGAGACGGCGGAAACGAAACACCTGATTGGCTCGGCTGAAATCGCTAGGACGAAACGCGGTGCGCGCTTGATCAACGTTGGGCGCGGGTCGCTGCTGGATGAAGCAGCACTGATCACGGCGCTCGAAAACGGCGCGCTGGGCGGCGCGGCCCTGGACGTTGCTCAAACGGAGCCGTTGCCGGCGGAGAGTCCGTTGTGGAAAGCGCCGAATTTGTTCATCACACCGCACACCAGCGGCGTGAGCGACCGGCTGTGGGACCGCCAAGCAGCGATTTTGATCGAATTGCTGGAGATGTGGTTTGACGGACGAGAAATGTTCAACCGAGTGGATTTTGCCCGGGGATATTGAAGTAACAGGGGAAATTGGAAAATCGAAAATGGAAACGCACAACCTGCGGCGACCGAGACGTCCGCCATTTTCTAATTTCGATTTTCGAACTTCAGAATCAGGTTAGTCGCCAACTCCGCCTTTGGGGGCCTGATAGCCTTCGCGGGCGTAGACCTGGTATTTCTGCTTTTTGCCTTTTTGATCGACAATGCTCAAGGGTCCGCCATCGGGAGCGACCAGCTCCACTTTGACTTTGTGAAACTTGCCGTCTTTCGCGCCGGTTGTCGGCGAGTAGGAGAGGCTGTACTGGTGGCGAAGGAACGCGGCCACGTCGCGAAACACATCCGGCATTTCTCCAGCGAATTGTGGAAACCAGGAATAGCCTCCGGTTTCCTGTGAAAAGGTTTTTAACTGGTTTTCGGCTTGCAGGTAATCCATGCGCCGCATGCTGCCCATTCCACCGTTCATGTCCGCATAGTTCTGAAAGGCGCGGCCCAATCCGATGCAGAAAATCGTGACGTCGCTTTGGCGGAGCTGCTTCATGGTCTGATCGAGCGTGTGTTTGGAAAACGTATCGACGCCGCTGGCCAGCACGACGATGGACTTCTTGCCTTTTACATCCTTCAAGCGATCCACGGTTTCCAGGATGGCGTCGAAAAGGTTCGATTCACTGAAGCCCGGGAAATAGAGATGATAGAGCCCCTCCATGACTTCATCTTTGTTTTGAGTGAAGTCGACCTCGATGCGCGTTTTCATGTCAAAAGTTTCGAGCGCGATCCAGTCTTTCTGTTGCAACGCGGGAAAAAGCGCCGTCGACCAATACTTCCCAACATACGCAAAAAAACCGCCATAGCCGCGGCTGCTGAATTCGAGGAGAAGGACCATGGTGATGGGAGCTTCGGTGGGAGAGAAGTTGGTGATGGTCTGCGGCACGCCGTCATCGAGGACGCGGAAATTTTCTTTCTTGAGGTTGGGGATGATGTCGCCGTGCTGCGTCGTGGCGACAACATCGAGCGTGACAATAGGAACGTCAACGGCAATGGTGACGCCGGCCTGCGGAGGCTGCTGCGCCGGATTGGTTGCCTTGGGCGAATCCGGATTCTGCTGTTGTTTCGCTGGGGGCGGAGCGCCGCCTTGTGGGCCGGTGGGAGCCTGGGCGAATACGGAATTCTCAGCCAGCGGCAAGACCAAACCGACTGCCAGAGTTGCGAGCAAAACTACGGAAAAGATGGCCTTCATCGTGCGCCCCCGATAGCAATCAAAACTGCAATTTTCGACAACTCCCGCCCGCAAGACAGTCTAGCAGCCATGAAGCGGGTCAATCCTTGCAACTCAAGAGCAATGCCCGGGCCAAGCGCCCACACCTGCATGTTAGTATGAAGCCTAATAAAGGCAAAACGTTTACTGGCGCGGAATGCCGCCAGCTCTTTCTGGGAGGATGGATTCGTGAACTGGAAACAAATGGTCCAGAGCATAACGAGAGCGGTCTTATTGGTGATAGCCGCAAGTTTTCCAGCCGCGGGGCAGGTGGCGCCGGCAGCAGGGCCGGGGATTCCGGCGAGTGTCGCGCCGGTCGAGAGTACGCCGGCAATCGCGAAGGAAGCGCGAGGATGGCTGGCGGACCTCATCAAGATCAACACCTCGAACCCGCCAGGAAACGAGCAGGTCGCGGCGATGTACATTGCGGGAATCCTGGCCAAGGATGGGATCAAGGCGGATGTTCTTGAAGTGGCGCCGGGGCGGAGCGCGGTGGTTGCCAGGTTGCAGAGTTCGGCGGTCCCGCAACCTTCAAAGGCGCTGCTGCTGGTGGCGCACATTGATACCGTGCCGGTGGAGAAGTCGCGATGGACTGTGGATCCGTTCGCCGCGGTCATCAAGGACGGGTATTTGTATGGACGCGGGGCCATCGATGACAAGGGCATGCTGGCGGCGAACCTGGCGGTGTTCCTTGAGCTGAAGCGCTCAAGGGCGCGCCTGACCCGCGACGTGATTTTTCTTGCGACCGATGACGAAGAAACCAGCGGGGACGCCAGCATTCGCATGCTGATTGCGAAGCATTGGGAGAAGTTCGCCGCGGGATTCGCCATAAATGAAGGCGGAAACGTCTTTCTGAAGAACGGAAAAGTGCAGTACGTCGGCGTGCAAGCAAGTGAAAAAGTGGCCACCAACGTCGCCGTCATCGCGCGAGGAACGTCGGGCCACGCTTCGCAGCCGACGAAAGACAATCCCGTGATACATCTCGCGGCTGCCGTGGAGAAGATCGGAAATTATTCGGCGCCGGTGCACTTCACGGCGATCGTGCGCCGATATTTCGAGGGACTGGCGCCGCTGGAGGACGACGAGATCGGGAAGTGGATGCGGTCGATGGACACGCCGGACCGCGGCGAGCACGCGCAGCGCGTAATTTCCGACGCCAGTCCGCTGTGGAATTCGATGTTGCGGGACACGATTGCGCCGACGGTGTTGACGGCAGGTGTGGCGAATAACGTGATTCCGGCGGAGGCCCGCGCCATTTTGAACGTGCGTTTGCTGCCGGGCGATCCCATCGATGGGGTGATCAATGAATTGAACAAGCTGGTGAATGATCCGCAGGTGAAGCTGGAGGTGCAGCCGAATGCCGGGCTGGCGGCGCCGCCATCGTCCCTGGAATCGGATTTTTATAATGTAATCACGAAGGTAGCCTCGCAACAATTCGGGGGCGTCCCGTCGCTCCCTTTTCAATCCACGTGGCTGACGGATTCGGCGCAGTTGCGGCTCCACAACGTGCAATCCTATGGCCTCGTGCCTTTTCCGCTGTCGCAGGAAGATCTGAAGCGCATGCATGGAAACGATGAACGGATCCCGCTGGCGGCGTTTGACAAGGGCGTGGACGTGCTGCTGAAGATCGTCACGGAATTCGCAGTCGCGCGTTAGCAGAGAATGGATCCGAATCGGGAGCGAAACGGACGCTATCTCAGCCAGTTCTCGCAGAGAATAAAAACAGTCTACAATCAGTCCCCTTAAAGGACGCATGAGTTTCCGTCATTCCAAAATAGTGTGCACCATCGGGCCGGCCACCCGTTCGCCGAAGATGATCGACCGCTTGTTGAGCGCGGGAATGGACGTGGCGCGGCTAAATTTTTCGCATGGCTCGCACGAGGAGCACGCGAAGAACATCTCGACGCTGCGGGCCGCCGCCATCGAGCACGAAAAACCGATCGCCATTCTTGCCGACCTGCAGGGACCGAAGATTCGTACGGGGCCGCTGGCGAGCGGCGGGCCGGTCCTTCTGCGCGCGGGGCAGAAGTTCATAATTACCACCGCGAAGATTCTGGGGGATTCGACGCGGGTAAATACGGTGTTCACACCGCTGCCGAGAGAAGTTCACCGTGGCGACCGCATTTTGCTTTCGGACGGGCTGATCGAATTACGGGTGAAGAAAGTCGACGGCCGGAACGTGATTTGCGAAGTCGTAAACGGCGGAGCCCTCGGCGAACACAAAGGAATCAACCTGCCGGGAGTGAAATTACGCGTGCCCGCGCTTACGCCGAAAGACCGCGCCGATTTGGTCTTTGCGTTGAAACACGGCGCGGATTACATTGCCGTAAGTTTTGTGCGGCGGCCGGAAGACGTGCTGCTGGCGAAGCAATTGATTCGCCGGGCAGGAAGAGACGTCCCGGTGATTGCGAAACTGGAAAAACCGGAGGCCATCGAAAATCTGGACGCGATTCTGCTGGCCGCCGACGGCGTGATGGTGGCGCGGGGCGACCTGGGCGTGGAAATGAATCCGGAGCGCGTGCCCGTGGTGCAAAAAACGATTATTGCGCGGGCCCGGGAACTCCGGCGGCCGGTGATTACCGCGACGCAGATGCTGGAATCAATGACGGAGAATCCGCGGCCGACGCGCGCGGAAGCTTCGGACGTGGCCAACGCGATTTTCGACGGCTCGGACGCAGTGATGCTTTCGGCGGAAACCGCTACCGGGAAATATCCCATCGAAGCCGTTAGCATGATGGCGCGCATTATCGAGGAAGCGGAAGCGAGCATCCGGGAATTTCCGCGACCGGCGTCCCAGGAGCAATTGAAAGTTGCGGGAACCGTCGCGGAGCTGGTTTGCCATGCCTCGCGCGAATTGCACATGAAAGTGATCGCGGTGTTCACGCACAGCGGGTTCACGGCGCGGCTGGTGTCGCGCTACCGGCCACTGGTGCCGATTGTGGCGTTTTCGCCGGAAGCAGAGACGCGGCGGCGTATGGCACTGATCTGGGGCGTGGTGCCGAGACACATTCAGGATGTGCAAAAGGTGGACGGACTGGCCAA
>Ga0207665_10000079_pt1 | contig 62721 bp, 51 predicted proteins | sample LARL112metaG_FD_184351 | JGI IMG/M metagenome (GOLD analysis project Ga0207665, IMG submission 184351) | Corn, switchgrass and miscanthus rhizosphere microbial communities from Kellogg Biological Station, Michigan, USA - LAR L11-2 metaG... | ecosystem: Host-associated > Plants > Roots >... | reverse complement strand
GGGTCTCGATGATGCGGTCGAAGATCCGCCGGACCAGCGCGGAACGCCGGCGGTGCCGGGCCAGGGCCAGGTACCCCATCCGTTCCCACGCCTGGTACGGCACCCGGGCGATGAACTCCAGCATGGTGAACTTGACGATCGTGCTGCTCCGGCCGTAGACCAGGTCCATCACCCGGAACAGCGCCCGGGCCAGCAGGCTGTAACGCAGCCGGGGCGCGGTGAGGGTCTCCGCCTGCACCCGGCGCAGTCGGGGCGGGTTGAGCTTGGGCGGGCCTGCGGGCGTCTCGGGCCGATCCAGGACGGCGGCGAGCGTCATGGTTTCTCCTCTTCTCGGGCGCTGTGCGGTCGGTTTCGATCGTCCCGTCGGCCACCCGCGCGCGTCGTCGGCCCGGCGGTGGCTCTTGCCGCACCGCGCGAGGATTAAGGGCGCGCCGGGGGTTGCTCCGCGCGGGGTACCGCGCGGTCCCGGCCACGCCGGGAGGAGGCAGGCGGCGTACCCCGCAGGGCCGGCGTACGACCGGTCGCGGCGGCGCCCACGGCGGCGGCTCCTCGTCCGCCGCCGGGCGGGGGTACCGCGCCCGGATTACCCGGCGGTGCCGCCGTGGGCGTAGCGCCGGCGACGGCGGGCCTGACTCGATTGGCGGCGGGCCTGCTGGGTAGCCTCTCGGTCGTGATCGGACGCGTCCCCATCCTCAACGTCCAGCCTGCCCCCGATGGGGGCAAACGGCCGGCCAAGGCCGTTGCGGGCGAATCATTCGAAGTCAGCGCCACCGTGTTCGGCGAGGGTCACGACCTGCTGGGCGCGGCCGTGGTGCTGGAGCACCCGGACGGCAGCCGGCTTGCTCCGGTGCCGATGCGGGAGCTGGCCCCGGGCACCGACCGGCTCGGCGCCGAGGTCACCGTGACCGCCGAGGGGCTATGGCACTTTCAGGTAGCGGCCTGGCGAGATCCGATCGGGCAGTGGCAGCACGACGCCGGGATCAAGATCCCGATGGGCCAGGACGTGGAGCTCATGCTGGCCGAGGGCGCGCAGCTGTATGACCGGGCCGCCCGCGCGGTGCGCAGCCCGGGGTGGGGCGAGGCGGTCCCGCCGCGGGCGCCCGGCGAGAGCGCGGCCCAGGCGCGGGCCGCGCTGGCCGCGCTGGCTGGCCGGCTGGCCGACCCGGGCATCGCCCCGTGGGACCGGCTGGCCGCGACCGAGGATCCGGAGATCCGGCGCATCCTCGCCGTCTACCCGCTGCGCGAGCGGCGCAGCCGGTCCGGGCGGTTCGAGGTCGTCGTGCACCGGCAGCGAGCGCTTTTCGGCGCATGGTACGAGTTCTTCCCGCGCTCGGAGGGGGTGCAGATAGACCCGCTGGGACGGCGGGAGCCGGTGTCCGGCACGCTACGCACCGCGGCCAGGCGGCTGGATGCGATTGCAGGCATGGGCTTCGACGTCGTCTACCTGCCGCCCATCCACCCGATCGGCTTCACCAACCGCAAGGGGCGGAACAACACGCTGCACGCCGGGCCGTCGGACCCGGGCTCGCCGTGGGCTATCGGGTCGCCCGCGGGCGGGCACGACGCGATCCACCCCGACCTGGGCACGATCGACGACTTCGACGCGTTCGTGGCCCGGGCCCGCCAGCTCGGCCTGGAGGTGGCGCTCGACTTCGCGCTGCAGTGCTCTCCCGATCACCCCTGGGTGAGCAAGCACCCGGAGTGGTTCACCACGCGACCAGACGGCTCCATTCGCTACGCGGAGAACCCGCCGAAGAAGTACCAGGACATCTACCCGGTCAACTTCGACATCGACCCGGACGGCCTGGCCGCCGAGGCGCAGCGGATCGTCCGGTACTGGATGGACCACGGGGTCCGGATCTTCCGCGTCGACAACCCGCACACCAAGTCGCTGCCGTTCTGGGAAAAGCTGCTCGCCGACGTGCACCGGACCGACCCCGACGTGATCTTCCTGGCCGAGGCGTTCACCCGGCCGGCCATGATGCACGCCCTGGCGATGATCGGTTTCCACCAGTCGTACACCTATTTCACCTGGCGCAATACCGCGCCCGAGCTCACCGGCTACCTGCGCGAGCTGGCCGGGCCCGACGCCGCCTACATGCGGCCCAACTTCTTCGCCAACACGCCCGACATCCTGCACGAGTACCTGCAGCACGGCGGTCCGCCCGCGTTCAAGATCCGGGCCGTGCTGGCCGCCATGCTCTCCCCCTCCTGGGGTATCTACTCCGGGTACGAGCTGTGCGAGAACGCCCCGCTCCGGCCCGGCAGTGAGGAGTACATGGACTCGGAGAAGTACCAGTACCGGCCGCGGGACTGGGCTGCGGCGGAGCGGGGGCCGGCCGGCATCGCCCCGTTCATCACCAGGCTCAACAACATCAGGAGGACCCACCCGGCACTGCACTGGCTGCGTAATCTACGCTTCCACCACGTCGACCAGCCGGAACTGCTCTGCTTCTCCAAACGGAGCGGGACGGACACCGTCCTGGTCGTGGTGAACCTGGACCCGCACCGGCCGCGTGAAGCCACGGTCTGGCTGGATACCGGCGCGCTGGGCGTGCAGCCGGGCAACGCGTTCATCGTGACGGACGAGCTGACCGGCGACTCCTACCGGTGGAGCCAGGCCAACTACGTCCGGCTCGACCCGGCCTGGTCGCCAGCGCATATCTTCGCAGTGACCCCGGATACACCCTGACCGCGACGGCACGAAGCAGAACGCGGGAGCCGTGATGGTGACACCACCCGAGCCGGGCCACCCCGGCCCGCCGACCGTCCCGCTCATGCATGACTTCTCCGGGCTGCAGAGCGAGCCGGTCGAGTCGTTCGGCACGCCGCACGACCCGCGGTGGTACAAGCGCGCCGTCTTCTACGAGGTGTCGGTGCGCAGCTTCGCCGATTCCACCGGCCACGGCACCGGCGACCTGCGCGGCCTGACCTCGCGGCTGGACTACATGCACTGGCTGGGTATCGACTGCATCTGGCTGCTGCCCATCTACCAGTCCCCGCTGCGCGACGGCGGCTACGACATCTCCGACTTCATGAAGGTGCTGCCGGAATTCGGGGACCTGGGTGACTTCGTGGAGCTGGTGGAGGAGGCGCACAAACGGGGCATCCGGGTAATCGCTGACCTGGTCATGAACCACACCAGCGAGGACCACCCGTGGTTCCAGGCCTCCCGCAGCGACCCGGACGGCCCCTACGGCGACTTCTACGTGTGGTCCGACGCCGACACCGGCTACCCGGACGCGCGGATCATCTTCGTGGACACCGAGGCGTCGAACTGGACCTTCGACCAGGTCCGCGGGCAGTACTACTGGCACAGGTTCTTCTCCCACCAGCCCGACCTCAACTACGAGAACCCCAAGGTCCAGGACGCGATGCTGGAGGTGCTGAGGTTCTGGCTGGACCTGGGCATCGACGGGTTCCGGCTGGACGCGGTGCCCTACCTGTACGAGCGGGAGGGCACCAACTGCGAGAACCTGAAGGAGACGCACGAGTACCTGAAGCGGGTGCGGGCCGAGGTGGACCGGCTCTACCCGGACCGGGTGCTGCTGGCCGAGGCCAACCAGTGGCCGACCGACGTCGTGCAGTACTTCGGCGACGCGGAGAGCGGCGGCGACGAGTGCCACATGGCGTTCCACTTCCCGCTGATGCCGCGCATCTTCATGGCGGTCCGGCGCGAGCAGCGCTACCCCGTCTCCGAGATCATGGCCCAGACGCCGTCCATCCCGTCCGGCTGCCAGTGGGGGATCTTCCTGCGCAACCACGACGAGCTGACGCTGGAGATGGTCACCGACGAGGAACGGGACTACATGTGGGCCGAGTACGCCAAGGACCCGCGGATGAAGGCGAACATCGGCATCCGGCGCAGGCTCGCCCCGCTGCTCGAGAACGACCGCAATCAGCTGGAGCTGTTCACCGCCCTGCTGCTGTCGCTGCCCGGCTCGCCGGTGCTGTATTACGGCGACGAGATCGGCATGGGTGACAACATATGGCTGGGTGACCGGGACGGCGTGCGCACCCCCATGCAGTGGACGCCGGACCGCAACGGCGGTTTCTCCCGGTCCGACCCGGCCCGGCTGTACCTGCCGTTGATTATGGACCCGATCTATGGGTACCAGGCACTGAATGTCGAGCAGCAGCAGCACGATTCGGCCTCGTTCCTGCACTGGACCAGGCGCATGATCGAGATCCGCAAGCGGCACCCGGTGTTCGGCCTGGGCAGGTACGAAGAGCTGTCCTCGTCCAACCCGAGCGTGCTCGCCTTCGTCCGCGAGGTGGACGAGGGCGTATCCGACGGCCCGGACCGGGTACTGTGCGTTAACAACCTGTCCCGGTTCCCGCAGCCGGTCGAGCTCGACCTGCGCAGGTTCCGCGGCGTCACGCCGGTCGAATGCATGGGGGGCGTGACGTTCCCCCCGATCGGGGAGCTCAGCTACCTGCTCACCTTGCCCGGGCACGGGTTCTACTGGTTCCAGCTGCACCCGCCCAGGGAAGAGCACGAGCGCTGACATGCCGACCACCGGCGACCGGCAACCCGCGGCCACGGAGCACGCCCTAGAGCAGGCCCTGGCCCGGTGGCTGCCTGCCCAGCGCTGGTTCGCGGGCAAGGGCCGCCCGATCACCGGGCTGCAGATCACGTCGGACACCGAGCTGGCGGCGGGCGGCGGCGGCGAGCCCGCGCTGCGACACCTGATCGTCGCGGTCACCCAGGGCACGGGGACCGACAGCTACCAGGTCCTGGTCGGCCTGCGGGCCAGCCTGCCGACCCGGCTGGAGCACGTACGGATCGGCGTGGTGCCGGATGGACGCAGCGCCTACGATGCGCTGCACGACACCGAGTTGGCCGGTCTGCTGCTGCGCGGGATCGCGGAACAGCAGGTCATCGGCCCGGTGCGATTCGCCAGGGTGACCGGCGGCCGGCTGGACGGCGGCCCGCTCACCGACGGGCCGCTGAGCCCGCGGGCGCTGGCCTCGGGCGCGGGCCCGGACAGCCTGGTACTCACCGGCGAGCAGAGCAACACCAGCCTGGTCTACGGGGAGGAGGCCATCCTCAAGGTGTTCCGCCGGGTGGCCGCGGGCCCCAATCCCGATCTCGAGGTGTCCGCCGCACTCGGCCGGCTGGGCGCGACGCACATAGCGGAGCCGTTCGGCTGGATGGAGACCGGCGCGGGCGTCGAGCACACGATCCTGGCTATCTTGTCCCGGTACCTGCGCGCGGCCAGCGACGGCTGGTCGCTGGCGGCGACCAGCGTGCGCGACCTGTACGCCCAGCCGGATACCGATGCGGCCGAGGCCGGCGGCGACTTCGCCGGCGAGGCGCGCCGGCTCGGCGCCGCGACTGCCGAGGTGCACCGGGATCTGGTTACCGCGTTCGGCGCCGACGATCTGCCGCCCGGCGCGACCGGCGAGCTGGCCGGGCCGATGCGGCACCGGCTGGCCGACGCGCTCACCGCCGTCCCCGAACTGGGCGAGCACGCGGCCATGCTGACCGCGGCCTACGCCGAGCTGGCCGGCCTGGACGAGCCGGTGCGGGTGCAGCGCATCCACGGCGACTATCACCTGGGCCAGGTGATGCGCACCCAGACCGGGTGGGTGATGCTCGACTTCGAGGGCGAGCCCGCGGTTCCGCTGGCCACCCGGCGGGCCCGCTCCTCGCCGCTGCGCGACGTGGCGGGCATGCTCCGCTCATTCGACTACGCGGCCAGGCACCAGTTGCTCGACCGCCCGGATCGAGCAGCGCTCGAACGGCCCGCGCGGGGCTGGGTGCGGCGCAACCGGGAGGCCTTCTGCGCCGGCTACGCCGAGGTCGGCGGGGCCATCGACCCGCGCAAGCACGAGGTGCTGCTGCGCGCCTTCGAGCTGGACAAGGCGGTGTACGAGGTTATGTACGAGGCGAGGAACCGGCCGTCCTGGCTGTCGATCCCGCTGGACTCGCTGGCTGCCATGTCGGCGGCACGGCCTGATTCCGTGGCCGAGGCCGACTCGGACTCAGGGACGGAGGTCCGGTGACCAGCCGCGCGGATCCTGCCCGGGTAACCGCGGCCGAGATCGACCGGCTGCTCGCGGGCGTACACCATGACCCGCACTCGGTGCTCGGCGCGCACCCGGGTCCGGAAGGGATCACAGTGCGGGCGCTGCGGCCACTCGCGGCCACGGTCACCGTCCTGCTGCCGGGCGGGCGCAGGTACGCCATGGAGCACCTGCAAGGCGGCGTGTTCGCCGCCTTGCTGCCGGCCGATGCTGCGGCACCCCCCGGCCAGGTCCCCGACTACCGGCTGGCGGTCGTCTATCCGGCCGGCGTCACGGCCGACGGGACCGCCGCCGTGGGGCCGGAGATCATCGACGACGACCCGTACCGGCACCAGCCCACGGTGGGCGAGATGGACCTGTACCTGATCGGCGAAGGCAGGCACGAGGAGCTGTGGCGGGCACTGGGCTCGCACCCGAAACAGTTCGCCGGCAGCGCGCAGTCCGGCCGCCAGCCGTTCGGAAATATATTCGCCCAGACGACGGGCACCGCCTTCGCGGTCTGGGCCCCGAACGCCCGCGGGGTGCGGGTGATCGGCGACTTCAACCACTGGGACGGGCGTACCCACCCGATGCGCTCGCTCGGCGGCAGCGGAGTCTGGGAGCTGTTCGTGCCCGGGGTCGGCGAGGGCACACGGTACAAGTACGCGATCTGCGGTCCGGACGGCGTGTGGCGGGCCAAGGCCGACCCGCTGGCCGCGCAGGCCGAGGAGCCGCCGGGCACGGCCTCGGTGGTCACCGCCTCGCGGCATGAGTGGGGCGACGGCGAGTGGATGGCGGCGCGGAAAGACCGGGTCCCGCAGGACGAGCCGATGAGCGCGTACGAGGTGCACATCGGGTCCTGGCGACCGGGGCTGTCCTACCGGGAACTGGCCGACCAGCTGACCGAGTACGTGAGGAGGCTGGGGTTCACGCACGTGGAGTTCCTGCCGGTGGCCGAGCACCCGTTCGGCGGCTCCTGGGGGTACCAGGTCACCTCGTACTACGCGCCGTCGTCCCGGTACGGCTCGCCGGATGACTTCCGGTACCTGGTGGACCGGCTGCACCAGGCCGGGATCGGCGTGCTTGTGGACTGGGTGCCCGCGCACTTCCCGCGCGACGACTGGGCGCTGGCCCGGTTCGACGGCACGCCGCTGTATGAGGATCCCGACCCGCGGCGCGGCGCGCACCCGGACTGGGGCACGCTGATCTTCAACTACGGCCGGAACGAGGTGCGCAACTTCCTGGTCGCGAACGCGGCCTACTGGCTGGAGGAGTTTCACGTGGACGGGCTGCGGGTGGACGCGGTCGCCTCCATGCTGTACCTCGACTACTCCCGGCAGCCCGGCGAGTGGACGCCGAACGTGTTCGGCGGGAACCAGAACCTGGAGGCGGTCGCGTTCCTGCAGGAGGCCAACGTCACCTGTTACCGGCGCTCACCCGGCATCACCATGGTGGCCGAGGAGTCCACCGCCTGGCCCGGGGTCACCCGGCCGGTATACCTGGGCGGGCTCGGCTTCGGCATGAAGTGGAACATGGGCTGGATGCACGACACGCTGGCCTACCTGGCCCGCGATCCCGTGTTCCGGCAATACCACCACAACGAGCTGACGTTCTCGCTGGTGTACGCGTTCAGCGAGAACTTCGTGCTGCCGCTCTCGCACGACGAGGTGGTGCACGGCAAGGGCTCGCTGCTCGGCAAGATGCCCGGCGACGACTGGCGCCGGTTCGCCGGGCTGCGGGCGCTGCTGGCCTACATGTGGGCCCACCCGGGCAAGCAGCTGCTGTTCATGGGGTCGGAGTTCGGCCAGGGCGCCGAGTGGTCGGCCGAGCGCGGGCTGGACTGGTGGGTGCTCGATGACGAGATGCACGCCGGGGTGCAGCGGCTGGTGCAGGACATCAACGGCGTCTACCGGGACCGCCCGGCCCTGTGGCAGCTGGACACCTCGCCGGACGGGTTCAGCTGGATCGACGCCAACGACGCGGCGGGCAACACGCTGTCGTTCCTGCGGCTGTCCCGGGCCGGTGACGTGCTGGCGTGCGTGGCGAACTTCTCCGGCGAGCCGCACCACGGCTACCGGCTCGGCTTGCCGTCGGCCGGGCGGTGGCGCGAGGTGATCAACACCGACGCGGGCGGCTACGGCGGCAGCGGGGTGGGCAACCTCGGCGTGATCGAGGCCACGGACGAGCCCTGGCACGGCCGGCCGGCCTCGGCCACGATCAGCGTGCCGCCGCTGGGCGTGCTCTGGCTGGCCCCGGAGAACGCGACCCCGGCCGGGACCGCCGCCTCGGAGCCAGCCGCCGGGGCGAAGGCGGCGGCCGAGCCCGCCGCGGAGCCGGAAACCGAGCCCGCCGCCGAGCCGGAAACCCAGGCCGCCGCCGAGCCGGAAACCCAGGCCGCCGCCGAAACCAGCGGCAGGACCGGCCAGTAGCTCCGGGATTCCGGTAGCAGCAGCGGCCGGCCGGCTCGCGAGCGTCGCCCGCATTCCCGATCCCGACCCCCGGTCGGCACGGATCCGTGGGTTACCGCGTCAGGCAGGGCGGAGTCAGCGTAGGTAGGAGGCGCCGTTGAGGTCGATGATCGTGCCGCTGGCCCATTCGGCCTCGGCCGAGGCCAGCCAGAGCACGGCCGCGGCGATCTCCTCGGGCCTGCCCACCCGGCCGAACGGGCTCTGGCCCCTGATGGCGTCACCGCGCGAGGAGGCCAGTTCCTGCGTGGTCATGTCTGTTTCCACGTAACCGGGGGCGACCGAGGCCACCGCGATACCGTGCGGCGCCAGTTGTCGCGCCATCGACTGGCCGAACGAGTTCAGGCCCGCCTTGCTGGCGCCGTACGCCGGGTGCCTGGGCTCGCCGCGGTAGGCGCCCCTGGAGGTCACGTTGATGATGCGCCCGCCGCCGCGCGGGATCATGTGGCGCACGGCGCACCAGGTGGCGTTGACCGCCCCGAGCAGGTTGACGGCGAGCGTATCCTGCCAGGCGGCCTGCCACTGCTCGTAGCTGACATCGGTGATCGGGTGCGGCTCATAGATGCCGGCGTTGTTGACCAGGACGTCGAGACCGCCGAGCCCGCGCGCGGCCTCGTCCACCATCCGGCGGATCGCCTCCGGGTCAGCCAGGTCGGCCTGGACCACCAGATGATCGCCGCCCGGCAGCTCGGTGCGCACGCTCTGCGCCGCCGCCGACGCCGCCCGGTAGTGGACGGCCACCCGGTCACCCTGGCCCGCGAACGCCCAGGCGATCGCCCGGCCGATGCCCCGGGAGGCGCCGGTCACCAGGATCGCGCGTCCGGTCACCGGCCTAACTCCGGCGCAGCCTCACCCATCCAGCTTCGCCACGAACCGCCTCGAGCCCGGCGGAGCGATCTCCTCGTAGTGGGCGGCGACGGCCTTGCCCTCGTCCGTGGCGAAGCCGGCGTTGAGCGCCTTGCTGTCGGCGAAGTACAGCTGGGCCTGCCGGTAATAGGTCTGCTCCCCGTCGACCGCGGCCACGAACCGGGCAGTCTCGGCCCGCTCCAGCCCCGGGATCTTGCTCACCAGCGGCATGTGCACGCCGAGGAAATGCTGGTCGAAGTCCTCGGGGTCGTCGGGTTGGGCGTACAGGACCACGAATTTGACTGTCATGCCTGGCAAGCTACCGTTCGTTCAGTGCCGGGGCGGGCTCGGCCCCCGGGAGATGGATACCAGCATGGATCTGGCCAGGCACTGGGTGGGCAACGACGATGTCCCGGTGGTCTGCCTGCCTTCGTTCAGCACCGACCGCGGGGTGACCGAGGCCGCGTTCGACCAGCCCCTGGCGGCGGCGGGCGGCTTGCGCCGGTGCTACGTCGATCTGCCCGGGCACGGCGAGTCGCCGACCGGCCCGCCGGACTCCGACGGGATCGTCGGCGTGGTCTCCGGCCTCCTCGACCGGGAACTGCCAGGTCAGCGATTCCTGCTGGCCGGCTGGTCCTACGGCGCTTACCTCGCCATGGCGCTGGCCCGGCGGCGGCCCGGCGACGTGGCCGGGATGCTGCTCGTCTGCCCCGGCGTCAGGATCAGCGTGGCCGACCGGGACCTGCCCGCCGCGCCCGCGCGGCCTGGCGCGCCGGAGGAGGCGGGCTGGCTGGATGACGTCCCCGGCCACCTCCGCGAGCACCTGTCGGTGGCGCTGGGCCATCGCACCCGCGAGGTGGCGCGGCGGGTGTCCCGCGTGCTGACCGGGTCCGCCCCCGGCGACGAGGCCTACCGGGAGCGGCTGCGCGCGACTGGGTACCCGCTGTCCGATGAGGCCTCGCCGGTCCCGTTCGGTGGCCCGGTCACGATCGTCACCGGCCGGCAGGACGGGATCGTCGGCTACGCAGATCAGTTCCGGCGGTTGTCGTGCTATCCGGCCGGGAGCTTCGCCGTGTTGGACCGGGCCGGCCATTACCTGCCGTTCGAGCAGCCCCGGGCCCTCGCGGCGCTGGTCAGCGAGTGGCGTGACCGTTGTCTGGCGGGCTGAGCCCGCCCCACCGGCGCTCTGCAGCAGCGGGCCGCGGTTCACGCGCGACTACGTCACGGCGACGATCCGGGCGCGCACCAGGTGCCCGTCGGCGATCCGCAGCACGCCGAGCGTGCCGTGCGGCTGGCGCCTGCGGTCGGTGGGCGAACCGGGATTGAACACCCGCACGCCCTCGCCCGATTGGTCCAGCGGGATGTGCGAGTGGCCGAACACCACCAGGTCAGCGCCGGGGAACCTGCGCCGCATCCGGCGCAGGCGACCAGCCGCCTGGCCACTGTCGTGCAGCATCGCCACCAGCAGGCCGTCCAGGTCGAGCTCCGCCGTCTCGGCCGCGCCCCACGCGGCCACGTCCGGGCCGTCGTTGTTGCCGCGGACCGCGTGTACCGGCGCGTACTGGGCGAGCTCGTCCAGCACCGCGGCCGTGCACACGTCGCCCGCGTGCAGGATGACGTCGGCCTGCCGCAAGTGCCGGGCGACCCGCGGCGGGCAGGACTTCCAGCGGCGCGGCGCGTGCGTGTCGGCCAGGGCCACCACCCTCACCCCGCCATCCTGGCCTGACGGCTACGCTCTCGCCACAACACCGCACAGCGGCCGCGGACCGGCGGCAACTTCCGGACGGCCCGGGCGGCTGCGACCGCGCCCGCCGGCCCCCCAGCGGCCTGCCGCCTGGACGGCAGGCCGCTGGTAGCGTCGCCGATCGTGCGGCGGATCATCCTGCGCATCCTGCATCGGATCGTCACGTGGGCCGAGTTGTGAAACGGCAACCCGGAGCGCTGGCGCAACTTCTTCAGCCTAGACCCCGAGCGGTCGGTCATCGCCTGGTCCTGGACCAGTTACGCCGGCAAGAGGCGGCGATACCGGGGGCCGCCGTCGACCCGGCGAACGAGCACCTGACGTTCACCCGCATCGCGAACCGGCCCGATGCCCGCCGGCTTCTGGCCGACGCCGCCCGGCAAGCGGGACCGCCGGAAGGAGCGACCGGTTCAGGCAGAGCATTAGGCGCGTTATGGCAGCCCTAATGCTCCGAGATCATGAAGGATTCCCGGTGCCGTCTCGCATGCTGAGACAGCACGGGGCGTCGTGCATGCTGAGACACCGAGCTCTCGGGCATCAGGTCAGGGTGGCCGCGACTGCCTCCACGCCAGCGATGAACAGGTCGATCCCGAACCGGTAGTGGAATTCGGGGTCGTCGCAGCGGGTGAGCTCGGCGGCGCACTCGACCACGCGCGGGTACTGGCCCGCGGGCAGCATCGCCATCCGCACCTGGCTTTGGCGCAGGTGCTCTTGCAGCTCGGCGTCGGTCATGCCCGGCTTGGTTCCGGGCTCGCTCATCCTGAGCATCAGCCCGGTCCACAGCGTGCTGCGCGCGATCGCGCTGGCGTGCCGCTGATCGAACCCGGCGCCGCGCAGCACCTCGAGCGTGACCTCGGTGGCGCGCAGCGCGGGCTCGCTCTGCTTTTCCATCTCCAGCAGCAGCTGAGACGCGCTCGGATGGGCGCGCAGCACTGTTATCAGGGATTCCATCAGGCCGCGCAGCTGCCGGGACCACGGCTGGGACGGGTCGACGTTGATGTCGATCTCGCCCCACAGCTGATCGGCGAGCCCGGTGAGCAGGTCTTCCTTGCTGCGGAAGTGCCAGTACAACGCCATCGGCGTGACGCCGAGGTCCTGGGCCAGCCGCCGGATGGTCAGCTTGTCGAGGCCGCCGGCGTCGGCCAGCGCGAGACCGCGGTCGACCACGGCCTGCCTGCTCAGCCGGGTTCGCTCCGCCTCGGGTGCCTGTGTGTTTGCCATATCAGTTGACAACTATACACCGTACATGCAACGCTGTACCGCGTACATGTACAACGTATATGAACAACGTACATGTACCAGGTACAGGAACCGGCTCCTCAGGAGATGGAGACTTCAGATGCCCCGACGGTGGTGGACGCTGGTGGCGGTGAGCCTGGCCACCTTTATGACTTATCTCGACAACAACATCGTGAACGTCGCGATCCCGACCATTCAGCGGAGCCTGCACCTGTCGGTGGCCGGTCTGGAGTGGGTGGTCAGCGGGTACGTGCTGGTGTTCGCCGGGCTGATGCTGGTCGGCGGGAGGCTGGCCGACGTGTTCGGCAGGCGCCGGGTGTTCCTGATCGGGCTGTCGGTGTTCACCCTCTCCTCGCTCGCGGCCGGCCTGGCCACCAGCGGCGGGATGCTGATCGCCTTCCGCGCGGTCCAGGGGCTGGGCGCGGCGCTGCTGGTGCCGACCACGCTGGCGATCATCATCGCCACCTTCGACGACGTCAGGGAGCGCACCCGGGCGATCGGCATCTGGACCGCGATCAGCGCGCTCGCGCTGGCGTTCGGCCCGCTCATCGGCGGGTTCATCAGCCAGAACTTCCACTGGGGCTGGATCTTCTTCATCAACGTTCCGGTCGGCATCATCACGTTCGCCATGGCCGTGGCCTGGATGGCCGAATCGCGCGGCCGGTCGGCCTCCCGCCGCCTGGATATCCCCGGCCTGACCTCGTCCGCGGTCGCGCTGTTCACGCTGACCTACGGACTCATCGAGGGTCACGCCCGGGGCTGGATCTCGGCTCAGATCCTCGGCTCTTTCGCGGTGGCCGCGGCGGCGGCCCTGATCTTCGTCCTGATCGAGGCGCGGTCACAGCACCCGATGATCCAGATCTCGCTGTTCCGGTCCCGCGCGTTCAGCGGCGGAACGGTGGTGATGATGATGTGGGCGTTCGGAGTCTTCGGCATCTACTTCTTCACCTCGCTGTACCTGCAGAGCATCCTCGGCTTCTCGCCGCTTAAGGCGGGGCTCGCGTTCTTGCCGATGGCGCTGGTGCTGGCGGTCTTCGCGACGATCTCCGAGCCGGTCGCGGCCCGGATCAGCGCGCACCGCACGGTCGCGCTCGGCCTGGCGATCATGGTCGGCGGGCTGTACCTGTTTGCCCGGCAGGGCCTGCACGCGAGCTACGCCGGCCTGATGCCCGGGTTCCTGCTGTTCGGCGCCGGGGCGGGGCTGATGAACGTGCCGCTGACCAACGCGATCCTGGAGTCGGTCCCGGCCGACCGGTCCGGGGTGGCATCGGCACTGATAAACGCCTCCCGCGAGGTGGCCGGCCTGCTGGGCATCACGGTGATCGGAGCCGTGCTCAGCTCCCGCGAGGGCGCGGCTCTGCGCAGCGGTGTCGCACCAGCCCGGGCGTTCCTTGACGGGTATCACGCGGGCCTGGCCGTCACGCTGGCCCTGATCGGCGCGGGTATCGTCGTGGCCATGGTCACCCTGCGCCGGACAGCGCGCCCGGCGGTCCCGGCCATACCGGTGCCGGCGGAGCAGGTCGCGCAGGAGATGCAAGAGGCCGCGATCGACTAAGCCCGCTCCCCGGAGGATGAGATGACCACCGTCACGCCGCAGTTCGCCAGCCCGGTCGACTATGAGGCCTACGGCGTGTACGGCCCCAAGGGAATGGGTGGCGCGGACCGGACCTTCGTCCGGCCGCGCTACCCGTTCCAGGGCCGGGTGAGCGCGGACGGCCACACCGGCTTCCTGGCCGAGCCGGGGCGTTACCACCTCTATATCGCGCTCGGCTGCCCCTGGGCGCACCGGACGGCGATCGTCAGGAGGCTGAAGAAGCTCACCGACGTCGTGTCGCTGTCGCTGGTCGACGACGTGCGAGACGGGCGCGGCTGGGCCTTCCGGGCCGCGCGGGGCCCCGATCCGGTGAACGGCTTCACGCTGCTGCGGCAGGCCTACGAGGCCACCGAGCCCGGCTATCCCGGGCACATCTCCGTCCCGGTGCTGTGGGACCGGCAGACCAGCCGGATCGTCAGCAACAACTTTCCCGACATCACGATCGACCTGGAGACCCAGTTCGATGAGTGGGCGGATCGCGGCACCGACCTGTACCCGGTGCCGCTGCGCCCGCAGATCGACGAGCTCAACGCGCTGATCTACGAGACGGTGAACAACGCCGTGTACCGCATCGGCAACACCACCTACCAGGAGGAATACGACGAGCTGACCGGCCGCCTGTTCGCCACCCTCGACGAGTTCGAGCGGCGGCTGGCCGACCGCAGGTTCCTGTTCGGCGACGCGATCACCGAGGCCGACATCCGGCTGTGGGTGACGCTGGCCCGGTTCGACGCCGCCTACTACGGGCTGTTCAAGGTCAACCTGCGCCGGCTGACCGACTACCCGAACCTGTGGGGCTACGCTCGCGACCTGTACCAGCGTCCGGCGTTCCGGGAGACGACGGACTTCGGCGCGATCAAGACCGCCTACTACGGCGGCTTTGCCCGGCTCAACCCGGCGCGCATCATCCCGGCCGGCCCCGACATCGACTGGGAGGCACCGCACGGACGCGCGCGCCTAGCGCCATAGCCGCGGCCACCGCGACGAGCGGTAGCCGGGCCCGCAGCGCAGCCGACCGTGGGGGTCCCGCACCACGTGACAACCAGAAGGAGGTCAATGTGCCATAGCCGACCGCGGGATGTCGGTGATGGCACATCGACCACCCCAGTGACCGCCCGCGCCGGCCACCCTCGGCCTGCCGACCTCGCGAGCCGGCCGGGGAGGCCGGCCTGGCGGTACGGGAGCGAGGTCACAGCAGGGCGAGCAGCCAGCCGGGGCCGGTGACCGAGGCTCCGGCCGCCTCGCACCGGCGGCGCAGCTCCCGGTCCGCGGTGACCACCAGCCGGCGCCCCGGCAGCGCGCGAGTCTCGGCCACGATCGCGTCATCGCCCGAACCGGGGGCCGGCACGACCCGCACGTGATCAGGCGGGGGAAAGGCCGCGCGCCGCGCGGCGCCCTCGACCACCAGTACCAAGTCCGGGAACCAGCGGTCCAGTGGCGGCAGGCCCGCCAGGCCCGGCAGGCCGGCCACGCCGCGCTCGGCCAGGGAAACGAGCTGGCCGTGCAGCCGCAGCGCGGCCGCGGCGCGGTCCCGCCACCAGCCGTCCGGTCGCGCGCCCATGACGTTGGCCACGTCCACGATGACCGACACCGGGGTGAGGGCCCGCGAGAGCACGGGCCAGCGCCCGGCAAAACCGGGATGCAGCCGCAGCGACGGCACGCGCGCCACGTCCACCCAGCGTGCGGCGGTGATCTCCGGGCTGGCCGCGCGCACCGGGAACGGCGCGCCGGCCGCCGCGACATATGTCTGGTACGACCAGCCGCCGTGGTCGTCGAGCAGCATGCCCTGCACATCGACTTCGCCGGGCGGCAGGCCGCACTCCTCCGCCGCCTCCCGCAGTGCCGCCGCGATCGGCGACTCGTCGCTGTCCCTGGCGCCGCCCGGCGGCCCCCACGTGCCGCCGTGCTGGCCCCACCGGCTGCGCCTGGCCAGCAGGACGCGGACCCCGTCAGGCTCCCCGCCCGGCTCCGCCCCCGGCCCGGCGTAGGCGAGCAGCCCGACCGCGCCGAACCGCCCCCAGTGCGTGTGGCCCCGGTCGCAGCGGGCCCAGCCATCTCCGTCCTGCCCGGCCATGGCGGCGACGATAGCGGACGGCGCACCACCCACGGCCCAGGCCCGGGCCGCAGCCCACGGCCGGGACAGACCGCAGCCCACGGCCGGGACAGACCGCAGCCCACGGCCGGGACAGACCGCAGCCCACGGCTAGGACGGACCGCAGCCCACGGCCGGAACAGACCGCAGCCGTAAGCTGGGCGCATGCCTGACGCGACCCTGGCCGACACTCCCGGGCTGACCGGCCTCAGCACCGTGATCAGAAAGCTACCCGGGCGGCAGACGTCCCCGCTGATCCTGGAACTCGACCTGACCGAGGGGCTGGCCGACGAGCCACCCGCCGACCCCGTGTCCGCGCTGCTGGCCATGCGCCGGACCCGGCTGGGCGATGTACTCGACGGACTGCGCCGGGCCCGGGCCGACCACCGGGTGCGCGCGCTGGTGGCCAAGGTCGGCGGGCGCCGGATCGGGCTGGGCGGCGTGCAGGAACTGCGTGACGCGGTCGCCGACTTCGGCCGGGCGGGCAAGCTCACGGTGGCCTGGGCGGAGACGTTCGGCGACTTCTCGGCCGGCAACGTGCCCTACTACCTGGCCACCGCGTTCGACCGGATCTGGCTGCAGCCCTCCGGTGACCTGGGCCTGACCGGCGTCGCGGTGCAGAACGTGTTCCTGCGCGAGGCGCTGGACAAGCTCGGCGTGGACTACGAGGTCGGCAAGCGGCGCGAGTACAAGTCCGCGGCCGACACGCTGACCGAGCGCGGCTTCACCGGTCCGGCGCGGGAAGCCACCGAGCGGCTGACCGCCTCGATCTCGGGCCAGCTCATCACGGCGATCGCGCAGCGGCGCGGCATCGGCGCCGAGCAGGCCAGGGCGCTGATCGACCGCGGCCCTTTCCTGGCCGCCGAGGCGCTCGAGCTAAAGCTGGTGGACGAGCTCGGCTACCGGGACGAGGTGTACGCGGCGGTCCGCAGGAAGGCCGGCCAGGACGCGGTGACGCAGTACGTCGGGCGCTATCAGCGGTCCCGCGTGCTGGCCCAGCGTGTGCGCACGCCGCCGAACCCGCGCGAGCAGTTCGTCGCGCTCATCCACGCCTCCGGCCCGATCAGGCGCGGCAGCAGCTCACGCGGGCCGCTGATGACGGCGATGGGCTCGGACACCGTGACGTCCGCGCTGCGCGCGGCGGCCAGGAACGGGCGGGCCAGGGCGATCCTGCTCCGGGTGAACAGCCCCGGCGGCTCCTACGTGGCCTCGGACGCGATCTGGCGTGAAGTCGTGCGGGTCCGCGGCGCGGGCAAGCCGGTCGTGGTGTCGATGGGCGACGTGGCCGCGTCCGGCGGCTACTTCATCTCGATGGCCGCCGACGTGATCGTGGCCCAGCCGGGCACCCTAACCGGCTCCATCGGCGTGATCGCGGCCAAGCCCGTGCTGCGCGAGCTGCTCGACCGGGCCGGGATCAGCACGGAATCGGTGGCCGAGGGGGCGCACGCGACGATGTTCGCGCCCACCCGCCCGTTCAGCGAGGACGAATGGGAACGGGTCAACACCTGGCTGGACCGGATCTACGCGGACTTCACCGGCAAGGTTGCCGCCGGGCGCAGGCTGACCGCCGCACAGGTGGAGGAGGTGGCTCGCGGCCGGGTCTGGACCGGCGCGGACGCGCTGGAGCACGGCCTGGTGGATGAGTTGGGCGGGCTGGACGCCGCGGCGGCGCATGCCCGCCGCCGGGCCGGACTGCCCGATGACGCTCCGCTGCGGCACTTCCCGAGGCCCAGCCCGCTGGAGCGGCTGCGCCCGCCGGCCTCGAGCGAGGCCGCCTCCGCCGCTCCGGCCCGGCTGCTGGCCGAAGGCTGGGGCCCGGTGGCGGCGATCGCGGCCCGGGCGGGCTTGCCGGCGTACGGACCGCTGCTGCTGCCGGGAAGCTGGAAGATCGATTGACCGAACGGGCCGTCCCGGACCGGTCTCGGAGCGCCGGTGCCGGGCCACAGGCTATCGCCGCGGCACTGGCCTCGTTCGCTTCGGGCGTCACGCTCGTCATGATCGCTGACGGGCGCGATGACATCGGGACCACGGTCAGCGCCTTCTGCCCGGTGTCGCTGGATCCGCCGCTCGTCCTGGTGGCGCTGATGGCCGAGTCCTATCCGGCGGAGGCGGTGGCCCGCCCCGGCGGCCCGGCCGGGTTCGCCGTCACGCTGCTGGCCGCCGGCCAGCGGGTGCTGGCCGGCCGGTTCGCGGCCGCCGGGCGACCGGGGGCGCGGCTGCTGCTCGACGACGTGCCGCACATCCGCGGCCGCCATTCCGGCGCGCTGATCGCAACCGGCGGCCTGGCCGCAGTCGATTGCGCAACGGAGAGCCTGACCGTGGCGGGAGATCATCTGCTCGTCACGGGCCGGGTCCTGGACGTGCCCTACGCAGGGGAATCGTCGGATCCACTGATCAGATTCCGCGGCCGGTACCCAGCACTGAGCCAGCCCGGATGAGATTGCCGATGCACTTGCTCCTGCAACTGCGTCTGCACGTCGCCCTGGTCGTGTCAGACTAGGAATCCGAGGCACCGGCGGGGGGGGCGAAGCCGAGGCACCGACGGAGGGCGAGGATGACCGAGGCAGGGCAGGCTCCCCCCGGCGTGGACCCGTCCACGCCGAGTCCTGCGCGGCTGTACGACTACTACCTGGGCGGCAGCAGCAACTTCCCGGCCGACCGGGCCGCGGGTGACCGGCTGCGCGAGGCGCTGCCCGATCTGTACGACTCGGCCTGGGCCAACCGCGGCTTCCACCAGCGGTCGGCCCGCTGGATGGCCGGCGAGCAGGGCATCGGCCAGTTCATCGACATCGGATGCGGGCTGCCCACGAAAGGCACCACGTACCAGGCCATCTCGCCGGTGCGCCCGGACGCGCGCGTGGTGTACGTGGACAACGACCCGATGGTGAACGCGATGTCCGGGGCGCTGCTCCCCGACGACGCGCACACCGGGCTGATCATGGTCGACATGCGGGATCCCGACGCCGTGCTGAACCACCGGAACCTGCGTTCGCTGATCGACTTCAGCAAGCCGGTCGGGCTGCTGATGACCGCGGTCGTGCACTTCGTGGCCGACGGCTCCGACCCGTGGGGCCTGGTGAAGCGGTATCTGGACGCGCTCGCGCCGGGTAGCTACCTGGCGCTGTCGCACGCGACCGCCGACAAGCTGCCGCCGCGCTCGGTTCAGGCGCTCTACGACACCTACAAGGGCGCCACCACGGAGATCTACCTGCGGACCAGGGTCGAGGTGACGCGGTTCTTCGAGGGGCTGGACCTTGTCCCTGCCTACCAGGACGCAGAGCCGGCGGTGACCTACGTGGGCGTGTGGGGGGCCGATGACCCCGAGACGGCCGATACCGAGGGATCGCGGGTGCTCTACTGCGGCGTGGCCGGGCGGCCGTGACCGCACAGCGCGGCGGCCCCGCCGCGCCCGGCCACCCCGGCGGGCCCGGCAAGCCCACCGTGGAAGAACTCGGCATCGATGTCCAGGCGCAGGACTGGCAGCGTACGGGCGGCGGGGCCGGATCCATCGAGATCGCCTTCGTCGGCTTCGGCGGCGCGGCGGCCCCCCGGGAGGGCGAGTGGGTACTCATGCGGGTGGCCGATGACCCGGCTCAGCGTGTCCTTGTCTACGACCGGCACGAGTGGGAGTGCTTCCTCGACGGGGTCAAAAACGGTGAATTCGACGACGCGGCCGAGTAACGGGCCAATTCATCCGGATCTCCTGGTAGGCGACTAAGAGTTACATCCCCGGCGGCCGGAAAAGGGGACGGGCGGCGATGGCGGGCGCATTCCGGCCACCACGGGGCGGCGACTCGCTGGCGCCCTCGAACGCCCGTCACCTGCGCAAACACCCAAGGCGACAACGGTACAGTCACGGTCCAGTGAACAACCACGAAATTTGTGATTCACAACTTAGGCACGGCTATACTCACAGGCAGGCCTTGTCAAGAAGGGGCTTCGATGAGTGACGAGGGCTATGGCGCCACGGTAGCTAAGCGCCGCCTGTCGCACCGCCTGTCCGTGCTACGCAAGCGGAGCGGGCACACCGCCAATCACGTCTGCGACATGCTCAACTGGGGCCGCGGCAAGGTCGGGCGGTTCGAAGCCAACCAGTGGAAGCGACCGGAGATGAGCGACGTCCGCGACCTGCTCCGGCTCTACGGAGTCGACGGAGCGGAAGCGGACGAGATCGAAGAGCTCGCCATGCAGGCCCGGGTCCGACCCTGGTGGCGCGAGTATCCGGAGATTTTCGACAACGAGTTCCCCGGGTTCGAGAACGACGCGCTCGTCATCAGCGCATTCATGCCGCTCACCCTGCCCGGCCTGCTCCAGACGACGGCGTACATCGAAGCACTGATGCGGACGGCCGCCAGGCCGCCGGTGTGGCAGCGGCGAGCCCTGGAGAGCAGGCAACGGCGGCAGGAAATCCTAGACCGCAGCGATAGCACCGCTCCCCGGCTGGTCGCGGTGATCACCGAGGCGTCCCTGCTCTACCGGTGGGGGACAAAAGAGGACCGGCGGGAGCAGATCGAGCACCTCGCCGAGGTGAGCCGCCAGCCCAACGTGGAATTGCGCATCCAGCGCTTCGAGGACGGGCCGCCGCAGGGCACGTTCTCGTCGATCAACATCTTCGGCCTGCCCGCGGGCGACCCCACGCTTGTCTACCTGGAGACTGACTACTCGATCGAGGAGGTGAGCCGCACGGCAGAGGTGAACACCTATATACGAGCCTTCGGCCGGGTCCGCGACGCGGCCCTTGAGCCATCTGATACCACGTTCTACCTCAGGCAACTTGCCGAGCAAATGGAGTGAGCAATGATCGACCTGTCTCGAGCGATCTGGCGCAAAGCCAGGAGAAGCAACGGGGGTAACGGCGGTTGCGTGGAGATCGCCGCGAACCTTCCCCAAGTCGCCGTCCGCGATAGCAAGCGCCCCGAGGGCGGGGCCCACGTGATCGAGCGCGCGGTGTTCACCGCGTTCCTCGAGGACGTGAAGGCGGGCCGCTACGACATCTAGATGATCGATAGCGGACCGAAGGAGGACCCCCGGGCTGCATCCCCGGGGGTCCTCCTTCATGCCGCCTGTCTCGAGGCCCGACGTACGCCATCCGGCTACGCCGACTATGAACTCTACACACGCAGGCGCTCACCGGCTATGATCGCCGCCTGCCACCAGTCGGTTACATTTCTGTCACCTGAACGGCGCCGACACGAACCGGCAAAAGGCGCGGATTTGTCCGGATGCCATTGCATCGAAGGGCTCATGACTCATAATCTGTGTTTCACAGATCAATGACTCGTGAAGGCTGAGCATCATGTTTGCGGTGTCCTTCATCGCCTGGTCGGCGGAGAACTGATGCCAGCGACCCTCGCGGGGGCAGCCTCGATGAGCAGGCCGACGAGCACCGCGGCCGATGCGTGTCTGGCCTGGCCGCTGCCGCTCGACGGCTCCTGCGCGGGCATGGCCAGGCGGCTGTTTCGCGAGGCGGTAGCCGATATGGGGCTGCCTGCGGACGTGGTCCACGACGGCGTCACGATGGTCAGCGAACTAGCCGCCAACACCCTGCACTCGCAGGGCAACATCGAGTTCGACGGCAGCGGGCGCCGGCCTGTCACCGGGTGTCCCGAACTGTGGTCTTACGTGCGCGGTTGCGCCACCGGCTACGAGCTAGTCTGCAAGGTCTTCGATTCGCAGCGGGGGTGGAAGGCCGGCGCCCCGCCGGATCCGGCCCGGGTGTCCCTGGAATCGATCAACGGCCGCGGCCTGAAGGTCGTGTCCGAGCTGTCCGGCGGCCGGTGGGGCCATCACCTGACCCGCGCCCGGCTGGGCCGGTGGAAGGTACAGGGCAAGGCGGTCTGGTTCGCGATCCCGGTGCCCGCGGCCCGCGGCGCGGCCCGCCTCACCGGGCACCCGGCCAGCTCCTGGGACGCCGCCAGGGAACTCGAGGACCTGATCACCGACCGCGGGATCGGCCGTCGGCTGGTGCGCAACGACGCGGCGGCCGCAGACATCTCGGTGCTGTCTGTCCGCAGCGATCTGACCGTGTGGTGCCGCAACGGCATCGCCTCCTGGACGACGCGCGACGGCTATCAACGGCGGGGCTTCGCCGACCTGGTCGAGGTGTCGGAGCAGGTGGTCCGCGTGAACGAGGAACTCGATCTGGCGACCGAGAGAGAGCTGGTCTTAGCACCTGCGTGACGGCTGGGTGCGACCGGCCGGTCCGCCGACTGTCGGCGGTGCCGAACGTCGGCTCCCGGTCCGGGCACACCCAGCCTTCATCCGAACGGGGTTACCCAGGCGAGCCCCAGGCCAGCTCGCCGTTGCGCCAGACCGCAACCACGAGAGGCACGCCGGGGCGGTAAGCCAGGTAACTATGTGAGGGTGCGTCCAGCATCGCGAGGTCGGCACGGGCGCCCACGGCTAGGTGACCGACGTCGGTGCGGCGCAGGGCGCGCGCGCCGCCGGCGGTGGCGGACCAGACCGCCTCCCGGGTGGTCATGCGCATCTCACGGACGGCGAGGGCGACGCACAGCGACATGCTGGAGGTGAAGCAGGAGCCGGGATTGCAGTCGGTGGCCAGCGCCACCGTGGCGCCGGCCGCAAGCAGTCGCCGGGCGTCCGGGTAGAGCTGCCTGGTCGAGAACTCCACCCCCGGCAACAGCGTGGCGACGGTCGGCGACCTGGCCAGCGCGTCGACATCGCCGCTGGTCAGATGGGTGCAATGATCGGCGGACGCGGCGCCGGCCTGCACCGCCACCTGCACGCCGGGCCCGGGGCCTAGCTGGTTGGCGTGCACACGCGGGGCAAGGCCCCTGGCCTGCCCGGCCCGCAGCACGGCGGTGGCCTCGTCCGCGCCGAACGCACCCCGCTCGCAGAACACGTCCACCCACCTGGAGTGCGGGGCGCAGGCCTCGAGCATCGGGCCGCAAACCAGATCGACGTAGCCGACGGTGTCGCCGTCGAACTCGGGCGGGACGATGTGCGCGCCCAGGAAGGTGACCTCGTCGGTCACCTCGGAGGCCAGGCTCACGCTGCGCGCCTCGTCGGCGACGGTCAGGCCGTACCCGGACTTGCATTCGAACGTCGTGGTTCCCTGCCGGAGCATCTCGGCGACCAGGCGGCGCAGGCCGGCCCGGAGCTCGGGATCGGTGGCCTTCCTGGTCGCGGCCACCGTCGAGGCGATGCCGCCCGCCCGGTAGGGCGCGCCCGCCATCCGGGCGGCGAATTCCTCGCCGCGCTCCCCGGCGAAGACCAGGTGAGCGTGTGAGTCCACGAATCCCGGCAGGACCGCCCGGCCGCGCGCGTCCACGATCTGGTCCGCGGCGGGCGCCCGGGCCGCGGGCCCGGTCCAGGCCACCCGTTCGGCCTCCATGACCAGCGCCGCGGCGCTGATCGAGGTGAATGCCCCGGCGCCGGCGCCGCCCGGGCCGTCGTCGTCCGGCGCGTTCGTGACGAGCTCACCGACGTTGGTGATCAGCGTGCTCATGGCGGTGCCTTCCGTGGCGCTCGCCGTCGCCGGTTCACGCTTGGATCATTTCCGGTCGGGCGCGGGTCGCGCCAGCCGGCGGCTCCGTGTCGCGGGCAGTTTCATGGTCACGGTTCGCGTCACCCTGCGTCAGCCAAGAACGCCGCGGATAGCGGCGGACAGCGCCGCGGGCACGTCATCGACCAGCAGGTGCCGGCCGTCGCGGACCACGTCCCGGCCGCCGACCACGACGCTGCGGACGTCCGCGGCGGTGGCCGCGAACACGACGCTCTCCAGCGCGGTGGCTTCGGTGGCGCCAGCCAGCCGGGGGGTGTCCAGCGCGACCGTCACCAGGTCGGCGAGCGCGCCGGGCGCGATCTCGCCTGCCCCGGCCCAGCCCAGGCAGGCATGCCCGGCCACGGTGGCCGCCCGGGCCAGGTCGTCGGCGCTGAACTGGCCGCGCTGGCCGGTGGCCAGCCGCTGGGTCAGCTCGATCCCGCGGGCCTCCGCGAACAGGTCCACCACCGCATGGCTGTCGCTGCCGACCGACAGCGGGCTGCCGGCCGAGGCCAGCGCGCGGGCCGGGCCGATCCCGTCGGCCAGATCCGCCTCCGTGGTCGGGCAGAAGCAGGCGCAGGCCCGGCTGCCGCCCAGCAGCTCGACGTCGCTCGGCGTCAGGTGCGTGGCGTGCACCATGGTGCTCCTCGGGCCCAGGACCCCGGCCTGGTAGAGCACCGCGGCCGGGCTGGCGCCGTAGGCAGCGCGGCAGGCCTCGTTCTCTGCCCGCTGCTCGGACAGGTGAGCGTGCAGCGGGGCGCCGTAGCGCTGCGTCCAGGCCACCACCGGGTGCATCTGGCCGGGCGGCACCGCGCGCACCGAATGGATCGCCGCCCCCGCCCGGGCGTGCGGGCCGAGCATCCCGTGCGGGTCCGGCGCGAGCGCCTCCACCCGGTCCGCCCAGTGCCGCGCGTCGCCGTCGCCGAACCGCAGTTGGGGGCCGGACAGCGGCTCCGGCCGCCCCTCGGAGGACAGGCCGCCGGCTAGGTAGCAGGTGTCGAGCAGCGTGATCCGCAGACCCGCCTGCGCCGCGGCCCGCAGCAGCGCCCGGCCCATCGCGTTCGGGTCGGCGTACGGCACCCCGCCGGGCCCGTGGTGCAGGTAATGGAACTCCCCCACGCAGGTGACCCCGGCCAGGCTCATCTCGGCGTACACCGCACGCGCCAGCGCCAGGTAGCTGTCCGGGTCCAGCCCCTCCGCCACCTGGTACATCCGCTCCCGCCAGGTCCAGAACGTGCCCTGCCCGGCCTGCGTGATCCCGCGCAGCGCGCGGTGAAACGCGTGCGAATGCGCGTTGGCCAGCCCGGGCAGGGTCAGCCCCTGGAGCCGAACGGCGCCGGGCGCGGCCGCCGGGGGCACGCCGGCCCGCACCGTGGTGAACCGGTCACCCGCCGCCTCGATGAGCACGTCGCGCTGGACGCCCGGCCCGAGCAGCCAGGCGAGAGCGGCGTGCCAGCTGCGTACCGCGGGAGAGGACGTCACCGGCAGGCCAGATCCTCGAGCACCGCGGCGAGCGCGGTCACGCCGAGCTCGCAGTCCGCGGGCTCGGCGCGCTCGGCGGGCGCATGCGAGACGCCGGTGGGGTTGCGGACGAACAGCATGGCGGTCGGCAGCCGGGCCGCCAGCACGCCCGCGTCGTGGCCGGCGCCGGTCGGCAGCACGGGGGCATCGATCCCCGCCGCGGCCAGCACCGCCACGATCCGATCCCGCAGCTCCGGGTCGAAGTTCACCGGCGGCGTGACGGACTCGACGCGGACGCCGACCGTCACATCGTGATCGCGCGCGGCCCGCTCGGCGGCCGCCCGGATCGTGGCCACCGTCTGGTCCAGGCCGGCCTGATCGGGCGCGCGAGCGTCCAGCCAGGCGCGAACCGACGAGGAGATCGCGTTGACGCCGCCTGGATCGGCCACGATCTTGCCGAACGTCGCGAGCGTCCCCAGCCGGGCCGCGCACTCCCGGGCGGCGAGCGCCGTCACGGCGAACGGCAGCATGGGGTCCTGCCGGTCTGCCAGCCGGGCCGTCCCGGCGTGATCGGCCCGGCCGGTGAAGTCGAAGCGCCAGCGGCCGTGCGGCCAGATGCCCGCGGCGACTCCGAGCGCGGCGCCCGGCGGATCGGCCAGCGCCCGGCCCTGCTCGACGTGCAGCTCGACGAAGGCGGCGATGCCGCCCAGCAGGTCCTCGTCGGGGCCGATCAGGGCGGGGTCGTACCCGGCGGCGGCCATGGCCTCGGCCAGACTGACCCCGGCGCCATCGCGCAGCGCCCGCGCCGTGCCCGGGTCCACCGTCCCGGTCAGCAGCCGGCTGCCCAGGCAGGCGAGCCCGAACCTGGCCCCCTCCTCCTCGCAGAACGCGGTGACGCCGATGGGGCTGGCCGGAACCCGGCCCCGGTCACGGAGCAGGTCGATGGCGGCGAATCCTGATGCCACCCCGAGCGGGCCGTCGAAGGCGCCCCCGTCCGGCACCGAGTCCAGGTGGCTGCCGGTCACGATGGCCCCGGTCCGCCGGGCCGCCCCGGGCGGATCCCACCAGGCCCACAGGTTGGCGTCGCGGTCGGCCGAGACATCTAGCCCGCGCTCGGCAGCCGCGGCGCGGAACCAGGAACGGCAGGCCAGCTCGGCCTCCGTGAACGCGTACCGGCGATACCCGCCGGCCGGATCGTCTCGCCCGATCGGAAGCAGCGACTCCCACAGGCGGGCCAGGCTCATGCGCCAGGCGGAGCCATCGGGATCTTCACCCCGCGCTGCGCGGCCACCTCGGAGGCCAGCTCGTAGCCGGCGTCGGCGTGCCGCATCACGCCCATCCCCGGGTCGTTGGTCAGCACCCGCTCCAGCTTGCGCCCGGCGAGCGGCGACCCGTCGGCCACGCAGACCTGGCCGGCGTGGATCGACCGGCCGATGCCGACGCCGCCGCCGTGATGGACGCTCACCCACGACGCGCCCGAGGAGGTGTTGACCAGGGCGTTGAGGATGGGCCAGTCCGCGATCGCGTCCGATCCGTCGGCCATCGCCTCGGTCTCCCGGTAGGGAGAGGCGACCGAGCCGCAGTCGAGGTGGTCGCGGCCGAGCACGATCGGGGCCGAGACCTCGCCACGTGCGACGAGGTCATTGAAGGCCAGGCCCGCCCGGTGCCGCTCGCCGTAGCCGAGCCAGCAGATCCGGGCCGGCAGGCCCTGGAAGTGCACCTTCTCGCGGGCCAGCCGGATCCACCGGGCGAGCGCCTCGTTGCCGGGGAACAGGTCGAGGATCGCCTGGTCGGTGACCGCGATGTCCTTCGGGTCGCCGGACAGCGCGGCCCAGCGGAACGGGCCCTTGCCCTCGCAGAACAGCGGCCGGATGTAGGCGGGCACGAACCCGGGGAAGTCGAAGGCCCGCTGGTAGCCGGCCAGCTCCGCCTCACCCCGGATCGAGTTGCCGTAGTCGAACACCTCGGCGCCGCGGTCCTTGAAGCCGACCATCGCCTCGACGTGGGTCGCCATCGACTCCCGCGCCCGCCGGGTGAAGCCCTCGGGGTCCTCGGCGCGCAGCGCGGCCATGTCCTCGAACGCGACACCGCGCGGCAGGTAGGTCAGGGGATCATGGGCCGAGGTCTGGTCGGTCACGACGTCGATGGGGGCGCCCATCGCGAGCAGGGCCGGAACCACCTCAGCGGCGTTGCCGAGCACCCCGACCGACAGCGGGCGGCCGGCGTCGCGCGCCGCGACCGCCCGGCGGACCGCGTCGTCGACGCCGTCGGCGGCCTCGTCAAGGTAGCCGTACTCGATCCTGCGGTCGATCCGGGACGGATCGCACTCGACGCAGAGCGCCACGCCGCCGTTCATCGTCACCGCGAGCGGCTGCGCGCCCCCCATGCCGCCCAGACCCGCGGTCAGCGTGATCGTGCCGGCCAGCGAGCCGCCGAACCGCTTGGCCGCGACGGCCGCGAACGTCTCGTAGGTGCCCTGCAGGATGCCCTGGGTGCCGATGTAGATCCACGAGCCGGCCGTCATCTGGCCGAACATGGTCAGCCCCAGGCTCTCCAGCCGCCGGAACTCCTCCCAGGTGGCCCACTGCGGCACGAGCAGCGAGTTGGCGATCAGCACCCGGGGTGCCCATTCGTGCGTCCGCGCCACGCCGACCGGCTTGCCCGACTGGACCAGCAGCGTTTCGTCGTCGCCGAGCTCGGTCAGCGACGCGACGATGGCGTCGTAAGCGTCCCAGCTGCGCGCCGCGCGACCGGACCCGCCGTACACGATGAGCTGGTCAGGATGCTCGGCCACCTCGGGATCGAGGTTGTTCATCAGCATCCGCATGGCCGCCTCTTGCGGCCACGCCTTGCAGGTCAGGGCGGAGCCGCGGGGAGCGCGCACCGGCCGCGGTCCCGAGCGGCCGCCCGCGTTTGCTGAGCCGCTTTCGTTGCCCGTCGCCATCGCCGCTCCCAGACGTGACTGGTCAGCCGTTGAGGTTGCAGACCGTCGCGACGCAGGCGGCCTCCGCTCCCGGTCACGGTGATCGGTTCGAACCCTACCCCCCCGGGTTACCCGGTTACCGTAACGGCCCAGGTCGGCCGGCCTGGCCGACCCGGAGAACTCCGGGTCGGCCGCCGGCTGCCGCAGCGGCTACTTCAGGCCCTCCTGGGCCAGGAAGCCCGCCGCGACCTGCGAATAACTCGCGTGGCTCACGACCAGCGCCTTGTCCATCGCCAGCAGCGCCGGGGTGGTCAGCTTCGTGGAGATCGCATTGAGGATGCCTACGATCTTCGCGTCGACGCCCGGCTTGTAGACCAGCGGGACCACGTTCTGCGCGGCGAAGTTGAACTTCGGGTCAGCCAGGCTCACGAAGTGGTCGGTGGCGATCTGCGGCGTCGTGGTGAACAGGTCCGCGGCCTGCACCTTGCCGTTCTTCAGGTCGGTGATCGTAACCGGCCCAGACTCGTCAGTCGGAATGAACTTCTTGAACACCAGGCCGTAGTGCTTTTTCAGCCCGGGGATGCAGTCGGCGCGCGTGTTGCACTCCGGCGGCCCGCCGAAAGTCATGGTGTGCGCGATGGGCTTCAGGTCAGCGATCGACTTCAGGTGGTGTTTGGCTGCGAATGCCTGCGTCACCGTGACCGAGTCCGCGTCCTGGGCCGAGGACGGGGCGAGTATCTCCAGCGTGCTCGGCAGCTTGGCCCTCAGGGCGCCGTCGACCTGGGCCGTGGTCGCCGCCGTGCTGGTCGGATCCACCGAGGTGGTCAGCAGCGCGCCGTTGTACTCGGGGATAATCGTGACCGCACCCTTCTTGATCTGCGGGTAGTAGACCTCGCGGGCCCCGATGTTGAACTTCCTGGTCACCTTGATCCCGTGCGCCTGCAGGTCCTGGGCGTAGATCTCGGCGAGCAGCTCGTCCTCGGGGAAGTTGGCCGAGCCGACCACGACCGAGCCCTTGGTGGCACCGCCGGACAGAGGGTTGGAGTTGCCGCCACTGCTGCCGCAGGCGGACAGGGCCAGGCCGGCCGCGGCGGCCAGTCCGATGGCCAGTGTTCTGTGCACTGTTACGCGGTGCATGACGCACCTTCCTTCCGTGACATCGCAAGCAATCAGGATTGCCGGGTCCGCTGGCGCAGGCCGGCCGGGACGATGAGGCGGGCCAGGCCGGTGAAGACGAACTGAACGACCAGGGCGAGCACGACGACGCACACCGCGCCCGCCGCGACCAGCGCATAGTTGTTGGTGGCCAGGCCGTCAAGGATGTAACGGCCGAATCCGCCCAGGCTGATGTAGGCGGCGATGGTCGCGGTCGCGACCACCTGGATCGTGGCCGTCCGCAGGCCAAGCAGGATCAGCGGCAGCGCGACGGGGATCTCCACCTTGGAGATAACTTGCGGCGACGTCATCCCCATTCCGGCCGCCGCGTCCTTGAGATCCGCGTCGACGCCGCGCACGCCCTCGTAGGTGGTCACCATGATCGGCGGGATGGCCAGTACGACCAGCGGGATCACCCAGGCCCAGGCGGCGCCGCCACTGAGGATGAAGGCGAGGACCAGCAGCCCGAGCGTGGGCAGCGCCCGCCAGATGTTGGCCAGGCTGACGACGGCCAGGCTGCCGCGGCCGGTGTGCCCGATTAGCACGCCGGCCGGCAGCGCGATCGCCGCGGCGATGACCAGCGCCAGGGCGGTGTACTCCACGTGCTCGAGGAGCCGGGCCGGGACCCCGTTGGAGCCGCTCCAGTGACCGGCCGTGGTCAGCCACTGCCAGGCGAAGTCGAAGAAACTCATGTCTGCGACGCTTCCCGCGCGGTGACCGCCAGTGCGGCCCGCCGCGAGGCCAGCCTCCTGGCGTGGCGGTCGGTCCGCTGCCATGGCGTCAGTACCCTGCGGGCGAGCACGAGCACGGTATCCGTGATGAGCGCGAGGACGATGATGAGCACGATGCCCACGACGATCTCAGTCGTGAAGTTGCGCTGCTCGCCGTCGGTGAACAGGTATCCGAGGCCGCCGATGCCGATGAGCGCCCCCACGCTGACCAGGCTGATGCTGGACACGGCCGCGACCCGCAGGCCGGCGATCACGACGGGGGTGGCGATGGGAAGCTCGACGGTGACCAGCCGCCGCCAGGTACCGAAGCCCATTGCGACCGCGGCCTGCCTGACCGGGTCGGGAACCGAGCGAAGCCCCTCGACAACGCTGGGGAACAGCACAGCCAGCGAGTAGATCCCGAGCGGGATCATCACTGTGAGATCGGTCAGGCCGGTGTAATCGATCAGCACGACGAACAGCGCAAGTCCGGGCACCGCGTACAGCACGCTGGTGATGCTGAGCACGGGCGGGTAGAGCCAGCCCCAGCGGACGCTGAGGATCCCGAGCGGGAGCGAGACGACCAGGCCGGCCAGAACCGGCACCAGGGCCAGGTACGCGTTCTGGCCGAGCAGGTGCGCCAGCATGCTGGCGTTGCTGAATGCCCAGCTCATGACGTTGGCACTCCCTCGGGCGCGGGTGAGCCCTCCGTGGTCGGCCTGCTTCCCGCGGCGGACGCGGAGCGGCCTGCCTCGTCAGCACCCTGGATCGCCGCCCGCAGCCGGTCATAGGAGGTCACGCCGGCTACCCGGCCGGCGGAATCTACGCCAACGGCCTCGCCGGTGGGGGAGAGTACGGTGGCGTCCAGCGCGGCGCGCAGCGAATCGGTATCTACGCGGAAGGTGTGGCCGTGGCCGGCGGTCAGCGGAACGTCGGCCAGCTTCGTATCTCCCGGCGTGGACTCAAGCCCGGCGGTTGCCACCCAGCCGTGCGGCAGGCGTTCGGAATCAACGACAAGCAGTGATGATGTGCCGGCCTTCCGGGCCTGAGCCAGCGCGTCGGCGGCCGTGCTGTCCTGGCTGACGATCACGCCGGTGTCGAGGTCAAGCGTGTCCGCGGCCAGGAAGGACAGCCTGCGGATGCCGCGGTCGAAGCCGATGAAGTCCTCGACGTAGCTGTCCGCGGGCGCGGCCAGCAGCCGCTGCGGGCTGTCCACCTGGACCAGGTGGCCACCGGGACGGAAGATCGCGACCTGGTCGCCGACCTTGATCGCCTCCTCGATGTCGTGGGTGACGAAGACCACGGTCTTGTGCAGTTCGGCCTGCAGCCGCAGCAGTTCATCCTGCAGCGAGGCCCTGACAATTGGATCGACCGCACTGAACGGCTCATCCATCAGCAGCACCGGCGGGTCGGCAGCGAGTGCCCGGGCCACACCCACCCGCTGCTGCTGGCCGCCGGACAACTGGTGCGGGTACCGGCGCGCCATCTCCGCGTCGAGCCCGACCAGGTCCATCAGGTCGCGAGCGCGCTGACGTGCCTTCGCCTTCCCCCACCCGATCAGCAGCGGGACGGTGGCGATGTTGTCTACGACGGTCCGGTGCGGGAACAGGCCCCCTTGCTGGATGACATAGCCGATGCCGCGGCGCAGGATGGCCGGATTGGACCCCTGAACGTCCTTGCCGTCGAGCAGAATCCGGCCGCTGGTGGGGTCGACCAGCCTGTTGATCATGCGGAGGGATGTGGTCTTGCCGCCTCCGCTCGGGCCCACCAGCACCATGATCTGCCCGTCCGGGATCTCCAGGCTGAGTTCATCCACCGCGACCGTGCCGCCGGGATACCGCTTCGTGACACTCTCGAAGGTGATCAAGGCGAGGCCTTTCCTGACCTTACCGACCGATTAGAGGGTATACAGACGGGGCACCGATGCGTGCCCCGTCTGTTTCCCTGGATTTCCCCCGCGAAGCCTGATTCCATGATCTGCGTCAAGGACGTCCGCGCTACGCCCGCAGGCTGTCCTGCCTTCCGCCCAGGCGCCATGAATGATCCAATCATGTTCTTGGACGACGCGGAGAGTGTCAAGGCCGCGCCAGTCGGTATTGCAAACTTGTTACGTCAGAACAGAGCCGGCGTGTCAGGCATTTCGCCTCCGCCTGAGTTGGTCGACAGCACCGCCCTGACCTGCGATGTGAGGCCGGCCCGGCGCCGGTAAGCTCCGCGTCGCGGGCACCCTACTCCAGCCCGTCGCGGTCGGCCCATTCGAGCAGCGTGTCCAGCGAGTAAGCGTCGTCGTCGATGCCGCGGTGCAGGTCGCCGAGCCGGGCGAAGCGGGCGGGCACGGTCGCGATGGTGAACTCGCGCGGGTCCACGTCGTCAATCTCGTCCCAGCTGATCGGCGTGGAGACGGTCGCCTCGGGCACCCCGCGGACCGAGTATGCGCTGGCGATGGTGTGATCCCTGGCGTTCTGGTTGTAGTCGACGAACAGCATGGCGGGATCGCGGTCCTTGCGCCACCAGGTCGTCGTCACGGCGTCCGGGGCGCGCCGCTCGACCTCACGGGCGAAGGCGTACGCGGCCCGACGGACGTCTGCGAAGCCCCACCTGGGCTGGATCCGCACGTACACGTGCAGGCCGGCGCCGCCGGAAGTCTTGGGCCAGCCGGTCGCACCGAGCTCGGCCAAGATCTCCTGCACAATGCGGGCCACGCGGCGCACGGTGCCGAACCCGCATCGCGGCATGGGATCCAGGTCGATGCGCCACTCGTCGGGGCGCTCGGTGTCGGGCCGCCGGGAGTTCCACGGATGGAACTCCACGGTGGACATCTGCACCGCCCACAGCACGCTGGCCAGCTCGGTGACGCACAGCTCGTCGGCGTGCCTGCCGTAGCGCGGGAAGCTCACCCGCACCGTCTGCAGCCACGGCGGCGCGCCGCCCGGCACCCGCTTCTGGTGCACCTTCTCGCCGGTCACCCCGGCGGGGAACCGATGCAGCATGCACGGCCGCTCGCGCAGCGCCCGGACGATGCCGTCGCCCACCGACAAGTAGTAACGGGCCAGGTCAAGCTTGGTCTCGCCGCGGGCCGGGAAGTACACCCGGTCCGGGTTCGAGATGCGCACCGTCCGGTTCCCGACCTCGAGCTGCACCGCTGCGGTCATTATTTCCGTCCTTTGACCAGCACATTCCCTTATCTTGACCGGCCTGGATGTAAGAAGCTGTCGTGGGGAGGAGTGTTCCCACGCAGGCCGCCAGCATCGCGCATGTTGAGCTGCGTCTCGCGGGAACTTTCGTCGTAGTTCGTGATGGCAGGCAGCTGGCCGACCGCGAGATCGGCAGCCGCAAGTCCCGGACGCTGCTCAAGCTGCTCGCGGTGGAACGGCCGGCGCTGGTCCCGGTGGACCGGATCATCGACGTGCTGTGGTCAGCCCACCCCCCGGCGGCGGCGGAGCAGAACGTCGCTTCGCTGGTGAGCCGGCTGCGCGGAGTGCTGGGTCCCGGGGTCATCCCGGGCGGGCGGCACGGCTACCGGCTCGCGGACGGATCCCGGGTCAGCGTTGACCTCGACGCGGCGGCCCACTACTGCGACCAGGCCGAGCGCAAGCTGGCCAGCGCCGCGGCGATAGCCCTCGGGGCGGCCGAGCGGGCGATCGGGCTGCTGTCCGCGGGTACCGCGCTGGCCGACGAGCCCTACTCGTCCTGGGCGGAGCCGGCCCGCGACGAGCTGCGCGAGTTGCTGCGCCGGGCTCGCCTGGCCGCGGCGCAGGCGGCACTGGCCGTCGGCGACCCGGATTTGGCGGCCCGGCACGCCCAGGCCGCGATGACCGCCGATGCCCTGGACGAGGCGGCTCACCGCTGGTACATGTCGGCCGCGGCGGCCGCGGGCGAGCCGGCCAGGGCCCTGGCGGCGTACGCGGTGCTGCGCGCACACCTCGCCGAGGAACTGGGCGCCGACCCGGCACCGCAGACCCAGCAGTTGCACCTGGCGATCCTGCGCGACCGGCCCGCCGGGCGCCTGGAGCCAGGCGGCGGCCGGAAGGCGTCGGCCGGCGGCCAGGGTGGCCGCGCGGGTGGCGACGATCACGATGTTGTGGCCGGGATAGGTCATGAAGACGCCCGCCGGGCCGGGCGGACCGCCCGGCCGTGGCCGGGGTTGGCCGGCCGCGACGCCGAGGCGCGGGTGCTGCGCGACGCGTGGCGCCGGGCCGGCGGCGGCGACCCGGGCCTGGTCATGATCATCGGTGAGGCCGGCATCGGCAAGACCGCGCTGGCCGAGGCGCTCGCGGCCGAGGCCGAGCAAGACGGTGCGGCCGTGCTGCGCGCCCGCTGCTATGAGGCCGAGCGGTCGCTGTTCCTGCAGCCGCTCGTCGAGGCGATCATGCCCGTCGTGGGGCGGACGCCCGCGGCGAGGCTGCGCGGGATGCTGGGCGAGCACGGGCCCGCGGCCGCGGCGCTGCTGCCCGAGGCCGCCGCGCTGCTCGGGCCGCCGCCCGTCTGGCGCGGCAGCATCGAGATGGAGCGGCGGCGGGCCTTCGAGGCGGTGACCGCGCTGCTGTGCGGGCTGGCCGCCGACGACCCCGTCCTGCTGTTCGTCGACGACCTCCAGTACGCCGGCCAGTCCACGGTCGAGCTCATCCATTACCTGCGCCGTCATGCTCCGGGCGCCCGCCTGCTGGCCGTGGTGACGGTCCGGGTCGAGCACGACCCGCAGATCAGCGCGGCGCTGGCCCCGCTGGCCACCCGGGTAGAGCTGGGGCCGCTGGACGCGGCCGCGGTCGGCCAGCTCGCTGGCGCGGCGGGCCGGGGCGACCTGGCCGGGCACATCCAGCAGCGCACCCGCGGCCACGCGTTGTTCGTGGTCGAGGTGCTCCGCGCGCTGGCCGCCGGCGATACCGGCGTGCCCGAGTCGCTGCGCAGCGCGGTGCAGGCGCGTATCCGGCGGACCGGAATCGCCGCGGAAGGGCTGCTGCGAGCCGCGGCGGTCCTCGGCCCCGCGGTCGATCCGCTGATCCTGGCCCGGCTGCTCGACCTGACCCCGACCGCCGCGCTTGAGCTGTGCGAACAGGCGCTCGAGGCCCGGCTGCTCGTGGTCAGCGGGCGTGACTACGAATTCGCCAACGACCTCATCCAGGAGGTCGTCTACGCCGACACGCCCGAACCCACCCGGCTCGCCTACCATCGCCGGGCGGCCGACCTGCTGACCGGGCACCCCGAGTCGCTGGCCCGGCACGCGGCGGCGGCCGGCGACTGGCCCCGAGCGGCGCGGGCCTGGGTGCTCGCGGCCGAGGAGGCCATGCGCCGGTACGCGGCCAGCGACGCCGTCGCGCTGGCCACCCGCGCCCTCGATGCGGCCGAGCGCGCCGAGGACGACGAGGTACGCGCTCGCGCCCTGGTGCTGCGCGGCCGGGCCCGCGAAGCGGCAGGTGCCCACGATGCGGCGCTGCCCGACCTGACCCGGGGCGCGGCGGGCGCCCGCGCCGCCGGGGACCGGCGGCTGGAGATGCTGGCCCTGCGGGAGCTTGGCGGCGACGTCCCGGCGTCGCACGGCTTGCCGGTCACCTCCTACACGTCCAACCTGGAAAGAGGATTGCGGATCGCCGAGTCGCTCGGCGACCGGCCCAGCCAGGCCGACCTGCTGTCGCGCCTCGCGGTGGTCGCCGCGAACCGGCTGCGGCTCGATTCGGCGCTCGATTACGGCCTGCGCGCGGTAGCCGCCGGGCGGGCCTCCGCGGACGAGCACGCGCTGGCGATGGGCCTGGACGGGCTCAAGACCGCGTACTTCAACCTCGGCGATGCCGCGAGCCTGGCCGCCGTGCTGGCCGAGCTCGGACCGCTGCTGCGCCGCCTGGGTGATCTGTTCCGGCTGCAGTGGACCGAGTTCGAGTCCGCCTTCGTGTTCGTCGCCGCGGCCGACTGGGACCGGGCGGCCGCGGCGATGGAGTCCGCCGTCGAGGTCAACCAGCGCGGCGGCTACCCCCACTGGACCGCCTGGTATGTGGCGCACCGCGGCTGGCTGGCCCGGCTGCGCGGCCGTGACGACGAGGCGGTGGCGGTCGGCCGCCGGGCACTGGCCATGACCGAGCGACACGAGCACGTCTGGGGTCACGCGGTGGCGTGCGCGCTGCTCGGCGGCACGCTCCTGGTCACAGGCGACCGGGCCGAGGCGATCGTGCTGTTCGAGCGGGGCCTCGGCGCGGCCGAAGAGGCGGGCGTGGAGGCCTACGTGCTGCGGTGCGCGGCGCCGCTGGCCGCGGCCACCGGCTCGACGGCGCTGCTCGGCCAGGCCGCCGGGCTGCTGGAGGCGGCCAGCATGCCGGGCGGCGGCGCGTGGCTGCCCGGCGATGATGCCTACCTGTCGATCGCCCGCGCCTGGCTGGACCGCGGCGAGCCGGAACGCGCCCGCGCGACCCTGGATCCGCTGCTGACGGTCGCCCGACGGGTGCCCTGGGTGGCCACGCTCGCGGCGGCGCTCGTGGTGGACGGGCGCGCGCTCATCCAGCTGGGTGAACCCGAATCGGCCGCGGCGACGCTGCGGGATGCCGCGCGGCTGGCCGGCGAGCACGAAATGGCGCACGTGCGGCAGGAGGCCCGCTCCGCGCTGCGCGGACTCAGCTGAGCTCGCTCAGGCTGCCGCGGCCCCGGCCAGCCGCCACCGGGCTATCGCAGTCCTCGTTGTCTGACTTGTCGGTAATGCCCGCTGCAACCTAGTTGCAACGGCAGTGCAACCACCCGGGCGGAGCCTAAGGCGGTGAGCAATGGGCGACGACCAGGGAAGGGTCATCATGGCCATCAATGAAGACGCGCTGAACGAGTTCCTCGGCCGGTTCATCACCGATCTGGGCGCCACGGTCGCGGCCGCCAACGTGGTGATCGGGCACCGGCTGGGCCTGTACAAGGCGCTAGCGGGCGAACCCGCCACCGCCGACCAGCTGGCGGCCCGGACGCAGACCGATCCGCGGTACATCACCGAATGGCTGCGCGGGCAGGCGGCCGGCGGGTACGTCCAGCACGACGCGGCCACCGACAGCTACTCGATGACCGAGGAGCAGGCCTTCGCGCTGGCCAACCCGGACGGAGGGGTATACGCGCCGGGCGCGTTCGTACTCGCGCTGGGGGCACTGCGGGCCGAGCCGCGGATCACCGAGGCGTTCCGGAACGGCAGCGGGGTCGGCTGGAACGAGCAGGACGAAGACGTGTTCGTCGGCTGCGAGCAGTTCTTCCGTCCTGGCTACATCGCCAATCTCGTCCCGTCCTGGATCCCGGCGCTGGACGGCGTGGCCGACAAGCTCCAGTCCGGCGCCACGGTCGCCGATGTCGGCTGCGGCCTCGGCGCATCGACAATCCTGCTCGCGCAGGAATACCCGAACTCCCGGTTCACCGGCTCGGACTATCACCAGGGGTCGATCGAGCTGGCGCGCAAGCGGGCCGGCGACGCGGGGGTCGCCGACCGGGTGAGCTTCGAGGTCGCGTCGGCATCGTCGTTCTCCGGGGACGGCTACGACCTGGCCGCCACGTTCGACTGCCTGCACGACATGGGCGATCCGCTCGGCGCCGCCCGGCACATCCGGCAGGCGCTCAAGCCGGACGGCACCTGGCTCGTGGTCGAGCCGTACGCCGCCGACGAGACCTCCGGCAACATGAACCCGGTCGGGCGCGTCTACTACAACTTCTCGACGCTGCTGTGCGTGCCGAACGCGCTGTCCCAGCCGGGGGGTTACTCGCTCGGCGCGCAGGCCGGCGAGGCCGCGATCAGGCAGGTGGTCACCGACGCCGGGTTCACCCGGTTCCGGCGCGCCGCCCAGACGCCGTTCAACCTGGTTTACGAGGTTCGCCCCTGACGACCGCGGCCGGCGTTCGCGGGGGGAACGCCGGCCGCGGCACGGGCCAGGAGCGGCGTCCATCAGGGTGTGCGCTCGGGACGCTGAGACGCGCCCGCTCAGCGACTGGCTGTCAGGGCCCAAGCAGCGCCGTTCGGTCATCGCGGAACGCGCGCTAGGCTGCTGAACTGGGCAGGGCGCGCTGCGCCGGCCCCGTTCGCAGGCCCGGCCAGGGCCCTCGTCAGCGCAGGAATCACGGTGACCACCGCACACGACAGCAAGCAAGAAGCGCACGGGCACCATCACAGGGACGTGTCCGGTGGCTGGCTGCGGCCTGCGGTCTTCGGCGCCATGGACGGGCTGGTCACCAACGTCTCGCTGATCGCCGGCGTGGGCGGGGCCAGCGTCGCCTCGCATTTCGTGATCCTCACCGGCCTGGCGGGCCTGGCGGCGGGCGCCTGCTCGATGGCCGCCGGAGAGTTCGTCTCGGTCTCGTCGCAGAACGAGCTGGTCGGGTCGGAGATCGACAAGGAGCAGGCGGAGCTGGAGAAGAACCCGGTCGCCGAGGAGCGGGAGCTGGCCGCGACGTTCCGCGCTCGCGGCGTCGATCCCGACCTGGCCCTCCAGGTCGCGGCGCAGATCTCCAAGAACCCGGCGGCTGCGCTGAACGTGCACGTCCGGGAGGAACTCGGAGTAGACCCGCACGACCTGCCCTCCCCGCTGGTCGCGGCGGGAGCCTCGCTGGTCACGTTCTCCGTCGGCGCGCTCATCCCGCTGCTCCCCTACCTGGCCGGCGCGAACTCGCTCGCCCTGGCCCTGGGCTGCGCCGCGGTAGCGGCCGTCATCGGTGGCGGGGTCGTGGCCAGGATGACCAACCGGCCGTTCATCCGGGGCGCGGCGCGCCAGCTCATCCTCGGCGCGGCGGCGGCCGCGATTACCTACGGGATCGGTCACGCCGTCGGCACCACGGTGACCTGACCGCCCCGCCGCACCCGGGGCACGGGTTACCAGACGTCGGGGCCGAACGACTCGTCGACGCGGCCGCCGGGGGCCGACAACAGGCCCAGGTCGGACTCGACCATCATCGTAACCAGCTCGTCGAACTTGGTGTTCGGCTCCCAGCCGAGCCGCAGCCGCGCCTTGGTCGCGTCCGCGCATAGCTGGTCGACCTCGGCGGGCCGGATGAACGAGGCATCGCAGACCACGTGGTCACGCCAGTTCAGCCCGGCCGCGGTGAAAGCCCGCTCGACCAGCTCGGCCACCGTGTGCGTGACACCGGTCCCGACCACGTAGTCCTCGGGCTCGTCCTGGGACAGCATCAGCTCCATGGCGCGCACGTAATCGCCGGCGTACCCCCAGTCGCGGCTGGCCGAAAGGTTGCCCAGCCGCAGCTGCCGCTGCAGGCCGAGCTGGATCCGGGCCACGCCCAGGCTGACCTTGCGGCTGACGAACTCCGCGCCGCGGCGCGGCGACTCGTGGTTGAACAGGATCCCCGACACCGCGTACATGCCGTAGGACTCGCGGTAGTTCTGAGTCAGGAAGTGGCCGTAGGCCTTGGCCACGCCGTACGGGCTGCGCGGGTGGAACGGGGTGCCCTCGGTCTGCGGCGACTCTCGCACCTGGCCGTACATCTCCGACGAGGACGCCTGGTAGAACTTGATCTGCCCGCGGCCGGGGGTGCGGGACGAGCTGATCCCGCTGCACACCCGGATGGCTTCCAGCACCCGCAGCACGCCGAGCCCGGTGACCTCGCCGGTGAGCTCGGCCTGCTGCCAGGACAGCGGCACGTAGGAGATGGCCGCCAGGTTGTAGACCTCGTCGGGCTGCACCCGCTCGACGGCCGAGATCAGGCTGCCCTGGTCCAGCAGGTCGCCGCGCACCAGCTGGACGTCCGCCAGCAGCTCCCGGATCCGCGGTACATGCGGGTTCGCCTGTCCGCGCACCAGCCCCCAGACCTCATGCCCCTCGGCCAGCAGGTGCTCGGCCAGATAGGAGCCGTCCTGTCCGGTGATGCCGGTGATCAGCGCGCGCGTGGCCACCGGTATCCTCCGCTCCTCATCGGAAAAAAACCATGTCGCGGTAGCCTACCCAGCCAGGACCGGCCGCTCGGCCGGGATGCCGGGGGCCGGGACGTACTGGGTGGTAATGTTCGCTGCCGGGGAGGTCGCGCAGGCTGGCCTCGACCAGCCCGGCCACCGGCTGCGCACGAGGAGGGACGAACCTGCGTGACCACCGTGCGAGCGCGAGGGCCGCGGCGCGCCGCGGCCGCGCAGAGCGCCGCGGCAGTGCAGAGTGCCGCGGCAGTGCAGAGCGCCGCCGCTCCCAGCCGTGACGGGCCAGGGCCGGACCACCCGCTCCGGATCGCGCTCCTGTCGTACCGGAGCAAGCCGCACTGCGGCGGCCAGGGCGTCTACGTCCGGCACCTGAGTCGTGAGCTGGCCGCGCTCGGGCACCGCGTCGAGGTGTTCTCCGGCCAGCCCTACCCGGAGCTTGAGCCCGGCCCGGTGCTGCGCGAGATCCCGAGCCTGGACCTGTACCGCGACGAGGATCCGTTCCGCACCCCGCACCTGCGCGAGTACCGCGACTGGATCGACGTGCTCGAGGTGGCGGCGATGAAGACCGGAGCGTTCCCCGAGCCGCTCACCTTCAGCCTGAGGGCCCTGCGCGCGCTGCGCTCGCGCCGCGGCGACTTCGACGTGGTGCACGACAACCAGGTGCTCGGCTACGGTCTGCTCGGCCTGCCCAGGCTGGGGCTGCCCCTGGTGACCAGCATCCATCACCCGGTGAGCGTGGACCGCCGGATCGAGCTGCAGGCGGCCCGCGGCCTGTCCCGGCTGTCCAAGCGCCGGTGGTACGCGTTCGTCCGGATGCAAGGTCGCGTCGCGCACCGGGCCTCGGTGCGCGGCCCGATCCTGACCGTCTCGCAGTCATCCCGACGGGACATCGTCAAGGACTTCGGGGCCGTCCCCGACAGCGTGAAGGTCATCCCGCTCGGCGTGGACACCAGGCTGTTCCACCCCCGGCCCGCGGCCCGCGAGCCCGGCCTGATCGTGGCGGTGGCCAGCGCGGACTCGCCGATGAAGGGCGTGACCACGCTGCTGCGCGCGTTCCGCGCCCTGATCGACGGACCGGGCGCGCCGCCCGCGCGCCTGGTCGTGGTGAGCAAGCCCACCCCCGGCGGCCCGACCGACCGGCTGGCCGGCGAGCTCGGGCTGGGCGACCGGGTGCGGTTCCGGCACGGGATGAGCCACGAGGAGCTGGCCGGGCTCCTGGCCAGCGCGTCGATCGCGGTCGTCCCCTCGCTGTATGAGGGTTTCTCGCTGCCGGCGGTGGAGCACATGGCGTCAGGAACGCCGCTGGTGGCGTCGCGGACGGGGGCGCTGCCCGAGGTCACCGGGGAGGCCGCGGTGCTCGTCGAGCCGGGTGAGCCCGGCGAGCTCGCGGCCGTGCTGCGCCGGCTGTGCGACAGCCCGGCCGAACGCGAGCGGCTGGGCGCCGCCGCGCTGCGCCGGGTCCAGGAGCGATTCGCCTGGCCCGCGGTGGCCCGCGCCACCGTGGCGCAGTACCACGCGACGATCGGCGCGGTGCGGGGAGCGTCGGAGCGATGACGCAGGCACCACAGGCGATCTTCGGCGGCGCGGTGCGGGGAGCGTCGGAGCGATGACGCAGGCACCACAGGCGATCTTCGGCGGCGCGGTGCGGGGAGCGTCGGAGCGATGACGCAGGCAGCACAGGCGATCTTCGGCGGCGCGGCGAAGGGAGCCCGGCCCTGCTGACTGTCGACTTCGGCCGCCTGGCCGTGACCGAGGGCACCCGGGTGCTCGATCTCGGCTGCGGCGCGGGCAGGCACGCGTTCGAGGCGCTGCGGCGTGGCGCGCACGTGGTCGCGCTGGACCGCGACCTGGCCGAACTCGACCAGGTCACCGCCATGTTCGCGGCGATGACCGAGGCCGGCGAGGCACCCACGGGGGCGGGCGCGCGGGCGGTGGCTGGCGATGCCACCGAGATGCCGTTCCCTGACGGCGCGTTCGACCGCGTCATCGCGGCCGAGGTGCTCGAGCACATTCCCGGCGACCAGCGGGCGATGAACGAGATCGCCCGGGTGCTCGCGCCGGGCGGCATCACCGCCGTGACCGTGCCGAGCTGGCTGCCCGAGCGGATCTGCTGGGCGCTGTCCGACGACTACCACAACGTCCCCGGCGGGCACGTCCGGATCTACACCCGGACGGAGCTGGAGGCCAAGCTCGCCCGGGCCGGGCTGGCCGTCGGCCGGCATCACCACGCGCACGGGCTGCACTCCCCCTACTGGTGGCTGAAATGCGCCGTCGGCGTGCACGACGACGACCATCCGCTGGCCCGCGCGTACCACCGGCTGCTGGTCTGGGACATCATGAAGCGGCCGGCCGCCACCAGGCTCACCGAGCGGGCGCTCAACCCGCTGATCGGCAAGAGCCTCGTGGTGTACGCGCAAAAGATCATCCAGCCGAACGGCGCTGCCCTGACCGCGCGGGAGAGCGCCCATGCCGGCGCGTGACGGCCTGGCCTTCCGGTTGCGCCCGGCGGGCATCCCGGAGGTTCCCGGCGTGCTGACGGCCGACCAGATGCTGGCCACCGGGCGGAGCGTGGCGGCCATGCAGGAGCCCACCGGCGCTATCGGCTGGCCGGACGGGCACGCGGACGCGTGGAACCACGTGGAGTGCGCGATGGCGCTGACCGCGTGCGGGCTGGCCCGGCCGGCCCGGCGCGCTTACGCGTGGCTGGCCGCCACCCAGCGGGCCGACGGGTCCTGGCCGAAGCAGACCAGCGGCGGCGTGGTCACCGATGCCGCCGCCGAGAGCAATCAGGTCGCCTACGTGGCGGTCGGCGTCTGGCACGAGTTGCAGGTGACCGGGGACGAGCAGTTCGCCGCCGCGATGTGGCCGGTCGTGCGCCGGGCGATCGGGTTCGTGCTGGGCCTGCGCGCGCCGCGCGGCGAGATCGTCTGGGAGCGTACGGCGCGCGGAACCGCCGCGCGGTACGCGCTGCTGGCCGGCTGCTCCAGCATTCACCAGAGCCTGCGCTGCGCGGCCGCCCTCGCCGAGCACCTGGGCGAGCCGCAGCCGGAATGGGAGCTCGCCGCCGACCAGCTCGGGCACGTGATCGCCTGCCACCCGGAGGCGTTCGCGGACAAGAGCAGGTTCTCGATGGACTGGTACTACCCGGTGCTGGCCGGGCCGGTGCGCGGCGCGGCGGCCCGGGGCCGGCTGGACGCCCGCTGGGACGAGTTCGTCGAACCGGGGGCCGGCGTGCGCTGCGTCAGCGACCAGCCGTGGATCACCGGCGCCGAGACCTGTGAGCTGGTGATGGCGCTGGACGCGGTGGGCGACCGGGCGCGCGCGATCGAACTGTACGCGGCCATCCAGCACCTGCGGGACGATGACGGCGGGTACTGGACCGGCTGGCAGTTCGCCAACCAGGCCTACTTCCCACCTGAACGCAGCAGCTGGACGGCGGCGGCCATGATCTTGGCCGGGGACGTGCTGTCCGGCGCGACCGGCGGCGCGGCCCTGTTCCGGGACGCGGGCGCCCGGTCGGTCCCCGCGGCATCGGCGGACCCGTCCGCCTGCGGCTGTCCGGACCGAACCGCGGCCGGCGCTTAGCCGATCCCCACCCCGGAGCGCGCCCGCCCGGACCGGCCCGCGGCGGGGAAAGTCAGCCGATCCCCGCGCCGGAGCGTTCCAGCACCCGGAGCGAGCCCTGCACGCGGACCTCGGTGAACGCGCCTGAGGCCACCGCCCGGCGGTAGATGCGGTACGGCGCCTGGCCGCCGTCGGCGGGGTCGGGGAACACGTCGTGGATGGCCAGCGCCCCGCCGACCGCCAGGTGCGGAGCCCAGCCCTGGTAGTCGGCGGCCGCGGCCGCGTCGGTGTGGCCCCCGTCGATGAAAACCATGCCGAGCCCGGCGCCCCATAGCCGCGCGACGTCGGCCGACCGGCCCACGATCGCGATCACGCTGTCCTCCAGGCCGGACGCGGCCAGTGTGGCCCGGAAGTGCGGCAGGGTGTCGAGCCGCCCGGTGCCCGGGTCCACCAGCTCCGGATCGTGATACTCCCAGCCGGGCTGGTTCTCCTCCGAGCCGTGGTGATGGTCCACCGTGATCACGACCTGCCCGGCGGCACGGGCCCCCGCGGCCAGGTAGATCGTGGACTTGCCGCAGTAGGTACCGACCTCCAGGATCGGCCCGACGCGGGCGTAGCGAGCCGCGGTGTCGTGCAGCGCCAGCCCCTCCGGCGCCGGCATGAAACCCCTGGCCGCCTCGGCTGCGCTGGCCAGCTCGGCATCCACCCGACGGCTCCCTCCCGATACTGTGACGCCATGTCCCGCGACGACGAAGACGGCCAGACGATGAGGGTACGCGTCGATCGTGACCTGTGCGAGGCGAACGCGGTGTGCGCCAGCCTGGTTCCCGAAGTCTTCCAGGTCGACGACGAGGACAACCTGGTCATCCTGGCTCCCGAGGTGCCCGCCGTGCTGGCCGGCCAGGTCAGGCACGCGGTCCGGTCGTGCCCGAAGACCGCGCTCAGCCTGGACGCGTGAGCCGGCGCAGCCGGGTGAGGGCTTCTTCCAGCACCTCGGTGCGCTTGCAGAACGCGAACCTGACCTGGCTGGCCCCGGCCTCCTTGTTGTCGTAGAGCACCGCGGTCGGCACCGCGACCACCCCGGCCCGCCGCGGCAGCTCCCGGCAGAAAGCGATCCCGTCGCTCTCGCCGAAGGGCCGGATGTCGGTGGTGACGAAGTACGTCCCGGCCGGCCGGTACACCTCGAAGCCGACCTCGGCCAGCCCCGCGGACAGCAGGTCGCGCTTGCGGCGCAGGTCGTCGCGCAGGCCGGTGAAGTAGGTGTCGGGCAGCCGCAGCGCCTCGGCCACCGCGTACTGGAACGGGCCGCCGTTGACGAAGGTGAGGAACTGTTTGACCGTCTTGACCGCGGCGACCAGGTCGGCGGAGGCCGTGATCCAGCCGATCTTCCAGCCGGTGAAGGAGAACGTCTTGCCCGCCGAGCTGATCGTCACCGTGCGTTCGCGCATCCCGGGCAGCGAGGCGATCGGCACGTGCTCTCCCTCGAACACCAGGTGCTCGTAGACCTCGTCGGTGACCACGAGCAGATCTCGCGAGCAGGCGAGCTCGGCCACGGCGGCCAGCTCGGCGGGGGTGAGCACCGCCCCCGTGGGGTTGTGCGGGGTGTTCAGCAGGATGAGCCTGGTGCGCGGCGTGACCGCGGCGACCAGCGCGTCCAGGTCCGGCCGGAACGCGGGCGGCCGCAGCGTGACCGGCACCCTGATCCCGCCCGCCATCGCGATGCAGGCCGCATACGAGTCGTAGTAAGGCTCCAGCGCGATAACCTCGTCACCCGGCTCGACCAGCGCGAGCAGCGCCGCGGCAACGGCTTCTGTCGCGCCGGCCGTGACCAGAATCTCCCGGCCCGGGTCATAGTCGACCCCGTAGCAGCGCTTCTGGTGCCAGGCGATCGCGTGCCGCAGCTCGGGGATGCCCGGCCCGGGCGGGTACTGGTTTCCCCGCCCGGCCAGGATCGCGTCGGCCGCGAGCTGGGCGATCTCGCGCGGGCCGTCGGCGTCAGGGAAGCCCTGGCCGAGATTGACCGCGCCGGTCTCGGCGGCCAGCGCGGACATCTCAGCGAAGATCGTGGTACCCATCCCGGTCAGCCTGCGGTTGAGCAAGGGTCGGTTCACCCGGATATAACATCACGTCACCACCCGGGGTTACGCTGCCGGCATGCGAGTCGCCGTATGCCAGATGCCGGTCAGCGCCGATCCCGCCGTCAACCTGGACCGCGTGCGCGCGGCCCTGGCCGATGCGGCCGGGCAGGATGCGGACCTGGCCGTGTTCCCCGAGGGGACGCAGGCCCGGTTCGGCACCGACCTGCCGGCCGTCGCGGAGCCGCCGGACGGCGCGTTCGGCAGTGAGATCGCCGAGACGGCCGGCAAGCTCGGCATCGCGGTGGTGGCCGGGATCTTCGAGCCGGCCGCCGACGGGCGAGTGCACAACACCACGGTGGCCTTCGACGGCACCGGGCGGCTGGTCGCCTCGTACCGCAAGATTCACGTGTTCGACTCGTTCGGGCAGCGCGAGTCCGAGCTGGTCGCGCCGGGCAGCGAACCCGTGGTAGCGGACCTGGCCGGGCTGCGGATCGGCTTCCTCACCTGCTATGACGTGCGGTTCCCCGAGCACGCGCGGGCGCTGGCCGGGCGCGGCGCCGAACTGATCGTGCTGCCCTCGGCCTGGGCGGCGGGCCTGTTCAAGGAGGAGCACTGGGTCACGCTGGTGCGGGCCAGGGCCATCGAGAACACGATCTGGGTGGCGGCGGCGGGACAGGTACCCGATCGCGCCGAGCCGCCGACCCGCGCCCCGACCGGCATCGGCCGCAGCATGGTCGTGGACCCGATGGGCGTGACCAGGGTGGACCTCGGCCCGCATGCCGGCGTCGCGGTGGCCGAGATCGACACCGGGCTGACCGCCCGGGTCCGGGCCGAGGTGCCGTGCCTAGAGCACCGCAGGCCAGACGTATTCGGCCCGCTCAGCTAGCCGCTTCGGCCCGGCTCAGCGTGCCGCTTCGGCCCGGCTCAGCTTGCCGCTTCGGCCCGGCTAGCCGCTTCGGCCCGGCTCACCTAGCTGCTCGTCTCAGTATGTGAGACAAGGCCGGGCTCCATCCGTTAAGGCGAAGCATTTTTACTGCTATCACGCTGCTAATGCTTCGCGCTGACAGATGGCAGTCGCTCAGCCGGAAGCCGCAGCGGCCCGCCACAAGGTGGGCTGCTCCATTGTCGGCGTGGCCACGTACCCGACCCCGGTCAGCAGCGACCCGGATGAGGTGATCGCGGTGATCGCCTGCGAACCCCGGCCGCTGAGCCCGGTGCCCGCAGGCTCTCGTGCCTGCCAGCTTATCCCGTCCCGCGACGACCATACGATCACCCGTTGGTTACCCGGCCGGCCGACGGTGCCCACCGCCTCGAAACCCCGGCCCGCCGCGGCCAGCGCCGTGACGGCGGCGAGCCCGCCGGGCGAGCTCAGCGGCCTCTGCTGCCAACTCCTGCCGCCGTCCGTGGAGTAGGCGGCGAACGCCGCGGTCCCGGCCGCGGTGGTCTCGTTACCCGTCGCCACGATCACCCGGCCCTGCGCGGCGACCTGCTGCAGCACCCCCCCGCGCGCGCCCGGCGGGGGTGGCAGCGCGGTCAGGGCCCACCGCCTGCCGTCCGCTGAGGTCCAGACCGCCGGCGCGTGGTCGAGCGAGCCGACCGCGACGTACCCGCTCCCAGCCGCGGTGACGGCGTCCATCTGCCTGGCCCCCGGACCGTCCAGGTCGGTGGCGCCGACGCCGGTTCCCCTGGCCCAGCCGGACAGCCCGGCCGACCACCAGGCCGCCGCGACGACCCGGGACGGGATGACGTGTTTCGTCACGTGCTTGCGCCGGTGCACGATCGTCGTCTTCGTCACCGTCCGCGCGGGGATGACCTGCCGGCCCACGATGACGTTCCCGGACCGGCCGGCCGCGGCCTGGCTGAGCGTGATCCCCTCGCCGCCGAAGGCGGGTTCGCCGTCCGCCGCCTGCCAGCCTGCCCGGCCGACCGAGGTGACGACGACGGGACGGCTGGACGGGCCGGCGGTGACCGCGCCGACCGCGAGCCAGCCCGTCCGGCCGTGCAGTACCCCGGCCAGGGTGCCGAGGCCAGGGCGGGTCAGGGCGGCGGCGCTGACCCGCCGCCAGCGGCCCGCGCCCGAGGCCGACCAGATGGCCGGGTACCCGTTCGCGCTGCCGACGGCCACCCGGGTGCGGCCTGCCATCGCGATGCTGCTGACCCGGAGCGCCGGGCCGGCTGCCCCGGCGATGGCGGCGAAGTTGACGGCGCTGGCCTGACGGCCGGCCAGGACCAGGTACGGCTGCTGGCCGTCGGCGGTGTGCGCGGTAGCCCCGGCCGCGACCACGGTCTGGCCAGCGGTCACCGTGACGCCCGCCAGCGTCTGCGCGGAGCTGCCCAGGCCCGCGACATGCCTCCATGCCCGGCCATTGGTACTTACCCATGCCACCCTGGCACCCCCGGCGAGCTGCCCGGACACGACCGCGCCCTGGTCGCCGCCGCCGACCGCGGTGATCTTGAGGTGGTCCTTCTTCGCGACGGTGATCGTGGCTGCCCGGGTCCAGTAGGCACCGCCGCTGGACACGTAGGCCAGCGCTTCGCTTCCCGTCCTGCCGGTGCGGCCGGGCCGGATCGCGACGAATCGCTGGCCGTCCACGGCCAGGCCCGCGATCTGGCCGGCGGCGCCGCGGCCCGCGGGCAGGTGCGCGGCCGCCCAGCTCCGGCCGGCGTTGCGGCTGCGCCAGACCGCGTCGGACTGCGAGGTCACGAGGTGCTTCCCCCGGCCGTGTGCGGTCGCGATCTCGCCTTCGACGATCACGTCGTTGCCATGCGCGGCCACCTGGGTGAGCCGGAGCACGCGGCTGCGCGCCGGGACGGCCAGGTGCAGGCTGGTGGCGGCCAGCCGCCGCCAGTGCCGCCCGGCCGCGGACGTCCAGGCGACCGGGGTGGCCTTGGCCTGGTCGCCGCCGGGGGCGTTCTCTCCCACAGCCAGGAAGCCGTGGCCGATGCCGGCCAGCGCCAGCACCCGGTCGGCCGCCCGCAGCGGGGCGATCCCCGTCCCGGGGGCCAGCGTCCAGGCCTGGCCGTCCGGGCTGGTCCAGGCCGCTCCGTCGCCCACAGCCAGCCAGCCGCCACGGGCCCCTGCCACCAGCAGCGGTAGATCGGCGGGCGAGGGTACCGAGCCGCCGGGGCCGCGGACCGGGGCGAGCCGCCAGTTGTGGCCGCCGTCGGCCGACACCAGGAACTGCGCCCTGGGGATCCACTGCCCGGTCATCGACCCCACGGCCACGATGGTGCTGCCGACCGCGGCCACGGAGCTGATCGACTGGAAGATGCCGCGGGCCCGCTGCCCGGGATCGGTGCCGAAGTCGGCACCGGCCAGCCGCGCGGGCGGATACTGCGCGATCGCGGCCGGACGGGCGGATCCGGCGGACGCACCGCCGGTCCCGTCGAAGACCAGGAAGCCCACCACGACCAGCACCAGGATGACGATCACAGCGAGGGCGGCCTGCCACACTCCGCGGCGGACGTGCCAGGGGCCGGCCGGGGACGTGGCCATGCTGCTGGGCACGCCGCCCCTGACGGCGCTGCTCTTGACGGCCCGGCCCTTCAGCTTGATGGCAGTGCCCGGGGTGTTGGCCGGGGACTTGGCCGAGAGCCGACGCAGGAGCTTGCCCCGGGCCGCGTCCCCGGACGACGCGGCCTGGCCGCCCGCGCCGCGGTTCTTGCCGGCCGGCTCGCCCTGGACACGCTCCCATCCGGCCTCGGCCGGCTCCCAGTCGGCGGCCGTCTGCTGCCATTCGGCCCCCGCCTCGCGCCAGGCGCGCTGAGCGCGCTGCCAGATCGAAGCGCTGCCCAGGCCGAGGGTCTCGCGGGCCGTCGTGGCCGCGGCGTCCGCAGGGGCCGCGGCCGGCGCGAGGCCGGGACCGCCGGGGAAGCCGCTCAGCGCGGGAGTGCCTGCGACCACGGGAGGCACCGGAACTTCCTGGCCTGGCGCGGGGTCAGGGCTGGGCGCGTCGGCGTATCCGGGCGGCTCGTACCGGTAGCCGTCACCGCCCTCCGGGTCACCGTAGCCGGGGCCGTACCCGGAGCCGCCGCTGTAGCCGTAATCGCCGACGGGCAGCCCACTGGGCCCGGGTTCTGCGCCCCCTAGGTTGCCCGTCGTGTTCGTCACTGCCCTCAGCCCGATTTTGGAGTGCACGTTGATACCGGAGAGACGTTCTCGCCGCCCCGATGGTACCGGTCACGTGCGAGCCTGCGCGGCCGTCCGGCCAGGGCGGCCGGCGCCGCGCGCGGGCGGCGGCCGAACCGGCACCGGGCGCGCGGCTGCCGGGTAGCCTGGAGGACGGTCATAACTGGTTATCCGAGCGGAAGTGGGCGATGTCCGCAGTGTCTCCCGAGTCGCGGCGGGCGTCCGCGAACCTTCCCGGGTCAGCAGGCGATCAGCAGGCCAACGGCGCAGCCGGGGAGACGGAGGGGGACGGCCCGGACCAGGCCGTGCCGACCGCGGCCGCCGACTTCGGTCCGAACGAGGCCCTCGTCGATGAGCTTTACCAGCGGTACCTGACCGACCCGGCCTCGGTGGACCGCTCCTGGTGGAGTTTCTTCGCCGACTACCATCCGACCCCGGGCGGTCTCCGGCAGGAGAAGCCCGGAGGCCAGCGGCCCCCGGCCGGGCCCGGGACGGCCACCGGACCCGCGACAGCCACCGGACCCGCGGCAGGCGCCGGACCCGCGACAGCCACCGGACCCGCGGCAGGCGCCGGACCGGCGACAGCCACCGGACCCGCGGCAGGCGTCGGACCCGGGACGGTGACCGGGCCACGGAGCGCGACTACCGAGCAGGCCGCCGCGGCGGCCCCGGTCACGGCGCCTGCGCCTGCGCCGGTCCCGGCCGGCCCGCCGCCAACGGTGAGCGGACCGGCGGAGAGCGGACCGGCAGCGAGCCGCAGGCCAGCGCCCACCGGACCAGCGCCCAGCGGACCAGCGCCGACCGATGGCCCGCGGCCCGCCCCGGACGCCGAACAGACCCGGCTTCGCGGTGCCGGCGCGCGGACGGCGACCAACATGACGGCCAGCCTGGCCGTGCCCACGGCGACGAGCGTGCGCTCGGTGCCCGCCAAGCTGCTCATCGACAACCGCATCGTGATCAACAACCACCTGGGCCGCGGCCGCGGCGGCAAGGTCTCGTTCACCCACCTGATCGGCTTCGCGGTGGTCAAGGCGCTCGCCGCGCAGCCCGAGATGAACAACTCGTACGCCGAGGTGGATGGGAAGCCAACGCTCATCACCCCGGCCCACGTCAACTTCGGCCTGGCTGTCGACTACCGCAAGGCCGACGGCACGCGGCAGCTTCTCGTGCCCGGCATCAAGGCCGCCGAGACGCTGGACTTCCGGAAGTTCTGGCTGGCGTATGAGGACCTGATCCGCCGGGCCCGGGCCGGGAAGCTGGAGGTGGACGACTTCGCGGGCGTGACGATCAGCCTGACGAACCCGGGCACGATCGGGACCGTTCATTCCGTGCCCCGGCTGATGGCCGGCCAGGGATGCATCATCGGCGTCGGGGCGATGGAGTACCCCGCCGCCTTCCAGGGCGCGTCCGACGAGACGCTGGCCAGGCTGGCGGTCAGCAAGCAGGTCACGCTCACCTCGACCTACGATCACCGGATCATCCAGGGCGCGCAGTCGGGCGATTTCCTGCGGCAGATCCATGAGCTGCTGCTCGGCGGGGACGGCTTCTACGAAGAGGTGTTCCGCGCGCTGCGCATCCCGTACGAGCCGGTCCGCTGGGTGCGCGACCTGCCGGCCGGTCATGAGGATGACATCAGCAGGCCGGCCCGGGTGCAGGAGCTGATCCACGCGTACCGGGTGCGCGGCCACCTGATGGCCGACACCGACCCGCTGGAGTACAAGCAGCGCAAGCATCCCGACCTGGACATCAACCAGCACGGCCTCACCCTCTGGGATCTCGAGCGCGAGTTCGCCACCGGCGGCTTCGGCGGCAAGCCGCTGATGAAGCTGCGGGAGATCCTCGGCGTGCTGCGCAACTCGTACTGCCGCACGGTAGGCATCGAGTACATGCACATCCAGGAACCCGACGAGAGGGCCTGGATCCAGGCGCACGTCGAGCGGCCGCACGACCCGCCAGGACACGATGAGCAGATCCGCATCCTGAGCCGGCTCAACGTGGCCGAGGCGTTCGAGATGTTCCTGCAGACCAAGTTCGTCGGGCAGCGCAGGTTCTCACTCGAGGGCGCCGAGTCGCTCATCCCGTTGCTCGATGCCGTGCTGACCGAGGCCGCCACGCAGCAGCTAGACGAGGCCGTGCTCGGCATGGCGCACCGCGGCCGGCTGAACGTGCTGGCCAACATCGTCGGCAAGTCGTACGCGCAGATCTTCGGCGAGTTCGAGGGGAACCTGGACCCGCGGAGCATGCACGGATCCGGTGACGTGAAGTACCACCTCGGCGCCGACGGCGATTTCGTGGCCTCCGACGGGTCATCGATTCGTACCTCGCTGGTCGCCAACCCCAGTCACCTGGAGGCGGTCGATCCGGTACTGGAGGGCGTGGTCCGGGCGAAGCAGGACCTGATCGACAAGGGCGAGCCCGGCTTCACGGTGCTGCCGGTGCTCATCCACGGCGACGCGGCCTTCGCCGGCCAGGGGGTGGTCGCGGAGACGCTCAACCTGTCCCAGCTGCGCGGCTACCGGACCGGCGGCACCGTGCACATCGTGGTCAACAACCAGGTCGGCTTCACCACCGCGCCGGAGTATTCCAGGTCCAGCGTGTACAGCACGGACGTCGCCCGGATGATCCAGGCACCAATCTTCCACGTGAACGGCGACGACCCCGAGGCGGTCGTGCGGGTGGGCAGGCTGGCCTTCGCCTACCGGCAGACGTTCAAGAAGGACGTGGTCATCGACCTGGTGTGCTACCGGCGGCGCGGCCACAACGAGGCGGACAACCCGTCGTTCACCCAGCCGCTGATGTACGACTTGATCGACGCCAAGCGGTCCGTCCGCAAGCTCTACACCGAGGCGTTGATCGGGCGGGGCGACATCACGATGGAAGAGGCCGAGCACGCGCTGCGCGACTACCAGCAGCAGCTCGAGCGGGTCTTCACCGAGACGCGGGAGGTCGCCGACCAGCCCACCCAGCCGGGCGCGGTGGTAAAGCCGGAGCCGGAGGCGGAGGAGCCAGTCAACCACGGCGCCGTGCCGACAGCGATCACCGAGGAGGCCATTAAGCAGGTCATCGACACCCAGCTGAACCTGCCTCCGGGTTTCACCGTGCATCCGCGGCTGCAGCCGTTGCTCCAGCGCCGGGCCACGATGGTCAACGAGGACGCGATCGACTGGGCCACCGGCGAGCTGCTCGCGTTCGGCTCGACGCTGATGGACAGCCGGGCCGTCCGCCTGGTCGGTCAGGACAGCCGCCGCGGTACGTTCGGCCAGCGCCACGCGGTACTGGTGGACAGGGTGACCGGCCAGGAGTACACGCCGCTGCGCCACTTCAACTCGGGCAGTGCGAAGTTCTACGCCCATGACTCGCTGCTGTCGGAGTTCGCGGCCGTCGGTTTCGAGTACGGGTACTCGGTCGTGCGGCCGGACACGCTGGTCTGCTGGGAGGCCCAGTTCGGCGACTTCGTCAACGGCGCGCAGTCGATCGTCGACGAGTTCATCAGCTCCGGCGAGCAGAAGTGGGGACAGCGCTGCGGCCTGGTCCTGCTGCTGCCGCACGGGTACGAGGGGCAGGGGCCCGATCACTCCTCGGCGCGGATCGAGCGCTTCCTCAGCCTCTGCGCCCAGGACAACATGACCGTGGCCATGCCGACCACACCCGCCAACTACTTCCACCTGCTGCGCTGGCAGGCACTGTCCGGCCGGCGCAAGCCGCTGATCGTCTTCACGCCCAAGTCCATGCTCAGGCTGAAGGCCGCCACATCGGCGGTGGCCGACTTCACCAGCGGGTCCTTCCTGCCGGTGATCGCGGACCGCCAGACGGCCAGCGGGACGGCGGCGCGCGGCGTGCGCCGGGTACTGCTGTGCACGGGCAAGGTCTACTACGACCTGGCCGAACGGCGGCGCGCGCTGGCCGCGGAGACCGGCACCGACCCGGACACGGCGATCATCCGGGTGGAGCGGCTCTACCCGCTGCCGCTGGCCGAACTGCAGGCCGAACTGGCCAGGTACCCGGCGGCCGAGCAGATCGTGTGGGTCCAGGAGGAGCCGGCCAACATGGGAGCCTGGCCGCGGATGGCGCTGAAGCTGCCCGCGCATCTCGGCCGGCCGGTCAGCCGGGTCTCGCTGCCGCCGAGTTCCGCGCCCGCCGGCGGCTCGGCCACCATGCATGCCAGCGAGCACCGGGCCCTGGTCGAGGCGGCCCTGCAGCCCGCCCCGCGGCCCGGATCGGGCGCCGCGTAGCCTGTAACCCGGGCCTGGGGTTTTCGTGTTGCCGCAGGCCTGGGCCGGGAGGGCTGGGCGCTGGAGACGAGCACGGAAGGAAGATGTACTTCACCGATCGCGGCATAGACGAACTCGAGGAGCAGCGGGGCGAGGACCAGGTAAGCCTGGCCTGGCTGGCCCAGCGGTTCCGGCAGTTCGTTGACCTCAATCCCGAGTCCGAGACCGCCGTCGACCGGCTGGCCGGCTGGCTGGCCGTGGTCAGCGACGACGAGTAACGGATTGCACGATCGTGCTGAAGGTTGACTTCCCGCCAACGCGATATATCGTATGTTTGGTGCCGCCGCGGGCCGCGCTGATGCCCGGCCGGCGTCCGGTGCGTGCCACGGAAGGATTCGCGTGATGCCACGCTGGACCATCGACTCCCCGACCACCCTGGATTTCGACGGTGTCGTCGCGCTCCGGGTCAGGGTCGTCGGTGGTTCGGTCGCCGTGCTCGCCACCGCGGAGCGGCCGCGCCTGGACGTGACCGAGGTGTCCGGGCCGCCACTGCTCGTGACGCACGAGGCGGGAATCCTCACGGTCAGCTATGAGGACCTGACCTGGGACGGGCTCCGCGGGTGGCTGCGGCCGCAGCGGCATTCGGCGAACATCACGATCACGGTCCAGAGGGACTGCCCGACGCAGTTGGGCGTGGTCAACGCGACCGCGGTCGTATCCGGGGTGTCCGCGCGGACCTCACTCAAGAGCGTCTCCGGGGAAATCATGCTGGACGGCCTGACCGGCTCGGTGGACGCCAATACGGTCTCGGGCAACCTCGAGGCGCAGGGGCTGGACGGCGACATCGCTTTCAAGTCGGTATCCGGCGACCTGACGCTGGCCGAGGGCCACCTGAGCCGGCTCGACGCCAAGACCGTCAGCGGCCGGGTCACCGCGGACGTCGACCTGGCTCCGGCCGGTGAGGTGCGGGTCGGCACGGTTTCCGGCGAGGTTGCGATCCGGCTGCCCAGTCAGACTAGCGCCACGGTGAGCCTGCGCTCCTTGTCCGGCCACGTACACACCGACTTCGACGGCCTGGACTCCGCGGACGGACCCAGCGCGAAGAACGTGGCCGGCACGCTGGGCGGCGGATCGGGCCAGCTCTCGGTGGCGAGCATGTCCGGGGATGTCGCCATCCTGCGCTGCCCCGGGCGGGCCGCGCCGCAGGCCAGCGATACCCCCGCGCAGGAGGGGCCCGCCCGGCATGGGCCGGCGCAGGCCAGCGATACCCCGGCGCAGGACGGCCCCGCCCGGCATGGGCCGGCGCAGGCCGAATCGGCAGACCAATCAGCCGCCATGGAAACAGGCGGCGCGACGAAAGAAGGCGAGGCCCGATGAGCCCGGTGTTTCGCCACGGCAGGCTTCGGCTCTACCTGCTCAAACTGCTCGACGAGGCGCCCAAGCACGGATACGAAGTGATCCGCCTGCTCCAGGACCGCTTCATGGGCGTGTATGCCCCCTCGCCGGGGACCATCTACCCGAGGCTGGCCCGGCTGGAAGAGGAAGGGCTCGTCACCCACGACGAGGTCGATGGGCGCAAGGTCTACAAGATCACCGAGAAGGGGCGCGCCGAGATCCAGGCCCGGATGGACGATCTCGCCGAGCTCGAGGAAGAGATCACCGAATCGGTCCGGGATATCGCGCGCGAGGTGAAGGAGGACGTCAGGGACACCGTCCGGAGCCTGCGCGAGGAGATCGCCCGGGCGGCCAGGGACGTGCACCGGGAGGACAGGCAGCAGGCCTACGAGCAGGCGCACCGGGCCCGCGAGGAGGCATACGGCCGCTCCGGCGACGCCGCCTGGCAGGCGCGCGAGGACGCCAGGCAGCGGGCGGACTGGGCCCGCGAGGAGGCACGCCGGCTCCGCGAAGAGGAACGCGACCGCCGGGAAGAGGAGCGGAGCCAGGCGCGCCGTGAGCGAGACCAGGCGCGCCGTGAGCAGGACCAGGTGCGGCACGAGCAGGACCAGGTGCGCCGCGAGCAGGACCGCGAGCGTGGCCGACCCGGGACCGAAGAGACCGCGGAGTCCGGCCCCTGGGAACGCGATCCACGCGCCGGAGCGCATCCGCATGAGGAACGGGCCGACGAAGCGGCGGGCGCGCGCTTCCGCGCCGGACGAGGCCGGGGGCGGAAGGACCGGGGCGACTGGCCCGGCTGGAAAGACTGGCCGGGCTGGAAAGACTGGCCGGGCTGGCGGGACCGGCCCGGCGGCCGCGACTGGCCGGGATCCGGACGCATGCCCGGCTGGCCCGATCCGGCGCGCTTCCGCGATCTGGAGCGGGTGGCCCTTCAGTTCGCCGCGGAGCTGCGGCGGCTGGCCGCACACGCCAGCACGGTCGGCGAGGATACCTTCGGCGATCTGCGCACGATCCTGGATGAGGCACTGGCCCGGATCCGGACCGAGGTCTTCCAGCCGGACCAGCCCCAGGCTGAAGAGGGCTCCGCGGCGGCCCCTGACCCTGGCGAGCCGCCGCGGGCTGACCCCTCCGAGCCGCAGGCCGAGACCGCCAAGCCGCGGACCGAGACCACCGAGTCGCGGACCGAGACCGCCGAATCAGCGCAGGCGGAAACCGGCGAACCACAGCGGCCCAGCGGCGCCGGGCCGCGGGCCGAGACCGCCAAGCCGCGGACCGAGACCCCCAAGCCGCGGGCCGAGACCGCTAAGCCGCGGGCGGAATCCGGGTCGTCGCGGGCCGGCGGTGGCGAGTCGCGGCGGGCGGAATCCGGCCGGTCGCCACGGGCCGGCCGCGGCAAATCGCCGTGGGCCGAGGCCATCAAGCCACCGCAGGACGACGCAGGCGAAGACGCCGGGTGATCTCGCGCGGCAGGTAGCGCTAGATGGTGAACACGGCTAGATAGTGAACACGACCTTGCCGAACAGCTCGCCGGATGCCATGGCTGCGAAGCCGTCCCTGGCCTGAGTCAGCGGCAGGGTGCGATCAATGAGCGGGCGCACCCCCGTCTGCTCGCAGAACCGCAGCAGCCGGCCGAGCTGGTCCCGGGAGCCCATGGTCGAGCCGACCACCGAAAGCTGAAGGAAAAACACCCGGTTCAGTTCCGCGGACGGCGCCGGGCCGCTCGTCGCCCCGCAGACCACGACGCGGCCACCCGGCCGCAGAGCGCGCAGCGAGTGCGGCCAGGTGGCCTGCCCGACGGTCTCCATCACCGCGTCCACCCGCTCGGGCAGCCGCTCCCCCGCGGGAAACGCCTGATCGGCCCCGAGCGCGATGGCCCGCTCCCGCTTGGCCTCGCTGCGGCTGGTCGCCCACACCCGGTACCCGGCCGCGCGGCCGAGGATGATGAGAGCCGTCGCCACCCCGCCGCCCGCACCCTGCACCAGGACGGTCCCGCCCGGCTCGAGCGCGGACGCAGCGAACAGCATCCGGTAGGCGGTGAGGTAGGCGGTCGGCAGGCAGGCCGCCTCCTCGAAACTGAGCACGTCGGGCTTGGGCAGCAGGTTTCGCCGCGGCACGGCCACCCGTTCCGCGAACGTGCCGTCGTAGCGCTCGGACAGCAGCGAACGCCGCGGATCCAGGGTCTCGTCCCCGCCGTGCGAAGCGGGGTCGCCGATGACGGCGTGCACGACCACGGGGCGGCCGTCCTCGTCGAGCCCGGCGGCGTCGCAGCCGAGCACGATCGGCAGCCGGTCCTCGGCAATGCCGACCCCGCGCAGCGTCCACACGTCGTGATGGTTGAGCGAGGCGGCCTTGACCCTGACGGTCGTCCAGCCCGGCTCGGGCACAGGCTCGGGACGGTCACCCAGGTCCAGCGCTCCCACCGGGTCCTCGGCGTCAAAGCGCGCGGCAGTCACAGCAAACATGATCTGCACCCTAGCGACACCGGTGCCGGGAACTGGCCCCCCGGTCAGCCGACAAGCCGGCGCAGCAGCGATTGCTGACGAGACCAGCCGGGCGATGTACTATTGGGGCCCGGTCTCGCCGATCACCGGGTCCCGCGGGGGCGTGTCATAGACAGGGGAGGGCATGCCGCTTACCCCGGGACCCAATCTGGCTAGGAATCGATTGTGGATTTGAGCGCCTACGCCGAACTGGCGGTGCGCCTGGCAAACGCCGCGAACGGTGAAGAAGAAGCCGCCGACGGTACAAACAGCCACAATATTGGCACGCTGGATGGGCTCCGCTCGATGCTGACTGACCTGGAGTTTCCGGATACCCAGGTAACTCGCGGTGACCTCGACTCAATGCGGGCGCTACGAATCGAGTTCAGGAAGATTTTCGCGGCTTCCGCAGAGGGGAATGACACCGAAGCCGTTGAGCGGCTCAACGCCCTGCTCGTGCAGCACCCGGTCCATCCGGAGTTTTCCCGGCACGACGATCAGCCGTGGCACCTGCACCTGACCCAAGGCGGCGGGGTGGCCGACCGGTACGCGGCAGGCTCGGCGATGGGCCTGTCCATGCTGCTCGCGCAACTCGGCACGGATCGGCTCGGAGTGTGTGCAGCCGCGTCCTGCCAGCGCGTTTTCATCGACGCGAGCACCAACCGGTCCCGGCGTTATTGCGGTGAGCGGTGCGCGTCGAGGGCAAACGTGACCGCGCTGCGGGCGCGGCGGCGGTCCGGCCCACCGGACGTTCTGCCCACCGCCGCGGTCTAGCCGCGGGCCGCCGCCGGCTTGCCGCGGGGGCACCCCCGGCGGCGCCCGGGCGCCGAGCACGCGATGAGATCACGGGCCGGTGGTGTCCGACATAACGGCCGACACCGGGCGAGATGACTATATGTATCTCGATAGCGAGACAACTTCTGGCCACGACGACAGACCGCGCGGGCGCGTTACGAAAAAGATGCAACTTCACACTTTCCAGACACCCCACTGATCATTACGATGATGCCAACTCGCAGGCGAGTACCTGCATCATGCAGACGCACGGACCGAAAGAAGGTTCGGTTATGGCAACTGAGTCGGTAGCCACCGAGACCAGGCCGGCAGACGTTGGTCTCAGGCGGGAGATGGGGCTGATCGGCGCGACCTGGGCGTCGGAGACTTCGATCATCGGCTCGGGCTGGCTGTTCGGCGCGCTGGGTGCGGCGGCCGCCGCCGGCGCGCTGGCCCTCTTCGGCTGGCTCATCGCCGGGGTCATCATCATCATCCTGGCGCTGGTGCACGCCGAGCTCGGCGGCATGTACCCGGTGTCCGGCGGGACGGCGAGGTTCCCGCACTTCGCGTTCGGCAGCGGGGCGGGCATCTCGTTCGGTTTCTTCGCCTACCTGCAAGCGGTCACCGTGGCGCCGATCGAGTGCTTCGCGGTGATGCAGTACGGCTCGTACTACTGGCACAGCATCTACGACCCGGTGAAGGGGAACGTCACCGGGACCGGGTTCGCGCTGACGGTCGCCCTGATGGCCATCTTCACCGCGGTCAACTTCCTCGCGATGCGCCTGTTCTCCAAGGTCAACGCGGCCATCACGTGGTGGAAGGTCGCGATTCCGGTGGCGACGATCATCATCTTGTTCTTCAAGTTCCACCCGCATAACTTCAGCGTGACCGCGACCACCGCGAACGGCGGCTTCTTCCACGACGGGGCCAAGGCCCTGTTCGCGGCGATCCCCGCCGCCGGCATCGTGTTCGCCTACCTCGGCTTCGAGCAGGCCGACCAGCTCGCCGGCGAGATCAAGAACCCGCGGCGCAACCTGCCGCTGGCGATCATCATCGCCACCCTGCTTGGCATCGCGATCTACACCCTGCTCCAGGTCGTGTTCATCGGCGCGATGCCGGTCGGCCTGCTCACCCACGGCTTCGCCGGCATCCCCGCCACCAGCCAGGTCGCCATCGGGCCGTTCGCCGGGCTGGCCGCCGCGGTCGGGTTCGGAGTCTGGGCGACCTTCCTGCGGATCGACGCGTTCGTCTCGCCGTTCGGCACCGGCCTGATCTACCAGACCTCGACCTCGCGCGTCGGCTACGGCCTGGCCAGGAACCGCTACTACCCGCAGATCTTCCAGTGGACCGACAGCCGGGGCATCCCGTGGGTCAGCCTGATCTTCGCGTTCCTGTTCGGCCTGGTGTTCCTGCTGCCGTTCCCGAGCTGGCACTCCCTGGTCAGCTTGGTCACCCTGGCCAGCGTGCTCATGTACGCGGGCGCCCCGCTGTCGCTGGGCGCGTTCCGCGGCCAGGTCCCGGACGCGGACCGGCCCTACCAGATACCGGCCGGGAGGGTGCTGGCCCCGATCGCGTTCATCCTGGCCAACTTCCTTATCTACTGGTCGGGCTTGGAGACCCTGTGGAAGCTGGGCATCTGCATCGTGATCGGCTACGTGCTGATCGGCGTCAGCATGGCCTTCGACAAGCAGCGGCCGCCGATCGACTGGAAGTCGGCCACGTGGCTGCCGGTGTACCTGATCGGCATGGGCATCATCTCCTGGCAGGGCCAGTTCGGCGGCGGCGCCGTAGCAGCGCCGGTCAACACCAACAACATCCCGTTCTGGTGGGACCTGCTGGTCGTGGCCGGGTTCAGCCTGATCATCTACTACTGGGCCCAGGCCGTCCGGCTGCCCAGGCAGGAGATGCTCGACCTCGTCAACCGGCAGTCCGGGGAGACGCCGGAGCCTCGCCTGCAGCACTGACCCAGCCCGGTTCGAAACGCCGGCAGCGCTCGGCCCCGTCGATCAGTATCGACGGGGCCGAGCGGCGTCCGGGCCCGTCACCGGGCGCCGCGGCGGTAGCGCAGCAGCACCCGGCCCTCGATCAGCCCGGGCGGCACCGGCCCGAACGTGCGGCTGTCCACGGCAGCGCCGTTCGGGCTGTCCGATTGCAGCCACCAGCCGCCCGGCTCGCGCCGCGCCGCCCGCTTCACCAGCAGCAGGGCGGGCCGGGACGGGTGCCAGGCCACGACCAGCTGGCCGGGGCGGACCCGCCGCGTGCGCAACACCAGCAGCCAGTCTCCGGGCTGCAGCATCGGCTGCATGGACCGCTCGGCGACGGCCACCCGCAGCAACGGCCAGCGCATGCAGCCCTCCCAGACAGTTTCCAGGCCCCCACGGTAGGGTCGGGGCTTGTACCCAATGATCCGACACGAAAGAAGGGGAGCGATGAGGCTCGTACGTCTCCTCGAACCTAAGACCACCGCGTACGCTCACTGCGACCTGCCCTGCGGCGTCTACGACCCGGCCCAGGCCAGGATCGAGGCCGAGTCCATCAAGGGCATCGACGAGAAGTACCGCGCCAACTCCGACCCCGAGTTCCGCACCCGGGCGATCATCATCAAGGAGCAGCGTTCTGAGCTGGTCAAGCACCACCTGTGGGTGCTGTGGACCGACTACTTCAAGCCCCCGCATTTCGAGAAGTACCCGCAGCTGAACCAGCTGTTCAACGAGGCCACCAAGCTGGCCGGCGCCGCCGGCACCAAGGGCAGCAGCGACGTCGCCACCGCCGACGAGCTGCTGGCCAAGATCGACGAGATCGCCAAGATCTTCTGGGAGACCAAGCAGGGCTGAGTCCCGGGCCGGCCTGATTCTCGACTCTCCGAGCAGTCCGGATTGCCCGCAGTCGGCTGGGCAGTCCGGGCTGTTCTTTCGGGCCCGGTCGTCCCTGGTGGCGGCCCGGCCGCCGCGCGGCGCGTCTGTGCTCACCCCCAGCGAGCGGTAAGTTGCAAGCAGGACCAGCGAGCGCGGGGCGAACGGGAGGGCCGTGACCGAGAAAACCACCCCAGGAACTAGCACGCTGCCGCCGCGGGACACGCGCGATCAGGTGATGATCAGGCTCCCCGCCGAGGGCGCCTACCTGTCGGTGCTGCGCACCGCCACGGCCGGCCTGGCCGCGCGCCTTGATTTCACGCTGGACGAGATTGAAGACCTGCGGATCGCGGTGGACGAGGCGTGCGCCATGCTGCTCGCCCAGGCCGATCCCGGTACCAGCCTGGAATGCGACTTCAGCCTCAGCCGGAACACGATGACGATCGCGGTGTCGGCGCAGTCCCGGGTGGGTCACCCTCCGGCCAAGGACACGTTCGCCTGGACCGTGCTTTCCGCCCTGGCCGGAAGCGTCGACTCGAGCGTCGGTCCCGATGACAAGGTCACGATCGTCCTGCGCAAGAGCAAAGGGCAGACGGGATCGGCGTGACCGAGGAAGCCAGGCTCGAGGTGCCGGAGGAACCCGAGTTCCGGGTCTCCGGTGATTTCGACGGCGCCGAGACCACCGAGATCACCGAGGTGACCGCCGAGGTCACGGCGATCAGGTCGTCGCACCCGGTCGAGGACCGGGCGCGGGCCAGGGCGCTGTTCGAGCAGCTCGCCGGGCTGGCCCCCGCTGACCCGGAGCGGCTCCGGCTGCGCGGGGAGCTCGTGGAGCTGCACCTGCCGCTGGTGGAGTACCTGGCCAGGCGATTCCGCAACCGGGGCGAGTGGCTGGACGACCTCACCCAGGTAGCCACGATCGGGCTGATCAAGTCGATCGACCGGTTCGACCTGTCTCGCGGGGTCGAGTTCTCCACCTACGCGACCCCGACCATCGTCGGCGAGATCAAGCGGCACTTCCGCGACAAGGGCTGGGCGGTCCGGGTGCCGCGCCGGCTCCAGGAGCTGAAGCTCGCTCTGACCAAGGCCATCGGCGACCTGGCTCAGCGCGAGGGACGCGCGCCCACCGTGGCCGAGCTGGCCGCGCACCTGCAGATGAGCGACGAGGACGTGCTCGAGGGCCTGGAGTCCGCCAACGCCTACTCGACGGTGTCGCTGGACGCCCCGGACTCCGGGGATGATGACGCGCCGGCCGTGGCCGAATCGCTGGGCATGCTGGATGACGCGCTGGAGGGCGTGGAGTACCGGGAGTCGCTCAAGCCGCTGCTGGAGCGGCTGCCGCCGCGGGAGAAGCGGATTCTGCTGCTGCGGTTCTTCGGCAACATGACGCAGTCGCAGATAGCGGCCGAGCTGGGCATCTCGCAAATGCACGTGTCCCGGCTGCTGGCCAGGACGCTGACCCAGCTACGCGAGGGCCTGACCGAGGACGAGTAACCCGGCGCCGACGTTAGCTGTGACCTCGGGCGGACCCTTTAGCCGTGACCGACACCTTGCGGGCTGGCGTTAGCTGTGACCTCGGGCGGGACCCTTTAGCCGTGACCGACACCTTGCGGGCTGGCGTTAGCTGTGACCTCGGG
>Ga0207665_10000078_pt1 | contig 62766 bp, 63 predicted proteins | sample LARL112metaG_FD_184351 | JGI IMG/M metagenome (GOLD analysis project Ga0207665, IMG submission 184351) | Corn, switchgrass and miscanthus rhizosphere microbial communities from Kellogg Biological Station, Michigan, USA - LAR L11-2 metaG... | ecosystem: Host-associated > Plants > Roots >... | reverse complement strand
TCTTCAGCCATATCATGTTCCTCACAGTATTTCCATCACTCCGAAAGCTAGTGGATTCTATATCTAGAGATGCAGAATTATTCTTTAGACATGACGAAGTAGTACTAATGTAGGTAACTGGCTTTCCCGTTGTAATTTGCAAAATGACTCTTAATATCACCGACCAGATCTTCTATCACTTGCCGCATATAAAGAGATGATTGAGCAAAAGTCTCCATCGTAAGATAATTGTACGATAACATCAAATTGAAAATTAAAACGAATTACAAGATAAACCTTGATCGTAAACCTTGTAGCCTTCGCACTTTTAATAGAATGAATTATCCTCAAATTTAAGGATCATGTGTCTAACATCTAATGGCAGCCTTTTTCTGATACATAAGTTACGTTAACTCTTTCATGGATAGCGATGTCAGATAACAATGTTTAGAAATAAAAAAAGAATCGTTAGTGATTTATTATGTGTTATCAATAGAAGCTGGGATTAATTCTTGAAATAGAACCATATACTTCGTGTTTCCTTATCTACTGGAATTGTCTAACCTCATTCAATACCCTGTATTAAATTTGAGAAATGAAATAATTTTGTCTCTAAGGAAATTTCTATTATTCAGAATTCGGGCATCATTGTGTTTCTCGCTAGTAGATTGTGTTCAACTGAGATTCTATCCCTTTACCAATAACCATTTGATGTGGGTTCTCAGTAACTACCACTATAGGAAAAAGCCGGTCTGGCAAGCTTATGAAGCTTCACTATAAATTACCTATTCAATCTTCAGGGACTATGTTACCGTTCACATTTGAAAAGAATCCTTGTTATCGATCCTGACCCCATTTACATATGTTATTTTATTCTATTATATACTTTCCATTTAGTTAATTATCTGAAAATAAACTTTAAGTATATCAAGTGTCTATCAAGTCATATTGATAAAACAATCGTTCTATTTTCTTAAGGGCATGCCCAGACTAAGAAGAATTGAAGGAGATCATCTGGCAACCAAGATCCATGCTAGAATAACTCGAGTTTACAATTATTATAGTGCTAGCATATTTCACAATAATTTTGGCATCACTTTCAGAAATAAGCATGAAGAGATGTATTCGTGCTTATGTATTCTATTTATAGATGATGCTAAAGTAGAGGCAAAGATTGTGCATATAGGAAGAGGCAAGTTCAAGATACTAGCTGACTGCAACGGCGGAAAATATACTCACAGAGTCGTCGACGCATCTGATATAATTCTCTGTAGAGTATAGCTACGAATGCTATGGCCGTTCTACCACAGAATCTTTGCTATATGTCTTTTGAAAAAAAAGGGAGTCGTTTTCCTCAATATATAGACCTCGCAACGATTAGAGAGCTGAATGCATTTTCTGACATGCTTGGTGTCAATCGTTATAAAGGTACTTAAAATTAAATAATTATTTTGAATAAGGGGTAATTTTTGGTATTGAAAACTTTGGTTGGTACAAGACAATTAGATGGTTTGCGAACAACAATCAATGATCGTATCGTGTTAAACGATCACTCATCTTTAGCTTAATTGAAATATTGTTGAAGCTGACTTGCTTTACAAATACATAATCCCGATTTCCGGTTATGGATACAGATATATTCAGAAGATTTAGCAAAGGTTTACTACCGTGTGTTAGAAAGTTTGAATCTGGAATTGTAAGCAAATTCTATATATTATAGCAGGCTAGAACATGGAACAGCATAACCAAATAGTGGTAACACTTTCTTAATGTTTGGATAAAATCAATCGGTTACATGATTAGATTTGAAACAGTTCACCGCTTATAATCAGATATAGTAAATAATGAACAGATTAACAGTGTACTATTTGCGAATGAAGGGCAGTTGGTTATCCTACAGAAAAAGTTACAAGAATACAGCACTGACCAAAACAAAGTTACTATCGACTAAGAAAAATATTTTTAGAGACTGGCTAGACGTTAAGGATTTACTACAACACAATGAGGTTGAATGAGACAGGATACAGATGAGGAAACAATGATGATGATGTTCATAATGGTTCTGATTCAGTTGTCAAAAGCCGTTTTAGTTCTTGTATTTTAAAGATACAAACAACTAACTTATAGGCACAGCAAAATCTAACAAATCCACAGAAATTTTCATGCCTCTAGACAAAAGAGGGCTGTAGTGAAGAGATCATTATGGAGTCGAAAAAAGAGTATTAGTATCCGTATTCGTGTGGTAGAAGCTACCGAGATAGGCAACTCAGAAAGGTATTAAATTGTTAAATTTAATGTTAATAACATGCATTATCATATTATATAATGAATTTATACGAGTTATATAGTACAGGATTCTATAGTATAAAATGGCCGACTATGAAATAGTGCTTCTACACTACTGCTGTTTCCATTTGTCAAAATCATATGACAACAAATCCCATATTAAAGAAAGGTTACACCGGAGGGGGATACTTTGAATTTTGTAAGTATCCTTCAAATTAAGAAAATAGAGAATGAAGACAAAAACAGCAGAAATAACTATTTTAGCGGCAATGTGACATCAGATAAACGACTATTACATTTTTTAATATGTGACTCATGTTTCTGGTGTGCTTCTTATATTAGGAGAGATGCTTCCATTATCAAATGTCCTTCTTGTAACTGTTTAGTAGAAAGTATACCAATTAGCAGAGACCAAAATTCAAAGCTAGGTGATGATAGCACACGGGTCACTACTGAATTCTTCTGTAATTCACTGGACAGTATTGCCTACCTAGAATAGTAACAATGAAAACAACAAACTGACTTCAATGAAGATCGTTAAATCAGTAGTGCTTCCTACATTGGTTGCAAATAAAACTAAATATCCTGAAAGAAGTAAACATAAAAGAATAACATAATAGTCTAAGATTGGGCAACTATCAAAGAAAATTAGGAGTAAGTACAATAGGTGAACGATATTAAATAATTTCGGTCTTTTTATTCATAGCAATGGATCCTGCTGCGGTGAATTTCTTACGACAACGTAAAGAGGAAGTGAGATAGAACGAAATGACAAAGTACTACTATGTGGACAGAAATAATGATACTGATGATTTGAGGTATCAACGTAGCGAGATGCGGCCATATTCTTGAATAATCCCAGAGCATTTAACATGCCTTTAAAAATATTATAAAGTGATAATTGAGAATGGTTTGTGCTAATTGTGGACATGAACGTAGTCATCACATAAAGGTCTATTCTAGTGAAAGATGTTGGTATAGTTATGATGAGAGTGATGATGATGACAATAAGTTATGTGATTGTAGGGAATTTGAAGAAAAGTAGATTGAATATGCCAGTTACGCCATGAAGAAGAATCTCAATCCGTTAAATATCCGCCCGTCCGTAGAGATTTTTATAGTTAGATGGCCAAGGTATCAACTGATTTCTAAATGTGGTAGATGTCGCAAGATGACAAGACCTCAGGAATGACTTCCGAGCCATTAACATAATGATGTGTTGTAACAGGTGTGACCTAGCTCAAAGTCGACATAGATACAATTCTGACCTAGCATGGCCTCAATGCTCCCATATATTTTCAATAAGTTGATTCCTAATAGCTCAATCTTGGCACATTATTCTTCATCTTTACTAAACAAGAGAAAGTTAATATGCATCGGCTATGCTTCTTGCTATTTAAAATTATCACAGAAAGAAATAGGTTGTAAAATGTCCCCTTATGATTATCTCTGCCTACTTCTTTTGTAAGTAGGCGGAGACGGTTTGTTGTCTATTATTCGGTGTATCTATTGATCTACCAAACTGCGAGCAAATACCCTATCAGGATATTTTGATACTTGTTGGAATGCTTTCACGGTATTGCCACTCATCTTGGAAAATTCTTTTGCGCTCTCTTTTGCAGTCTGAACAGATGTATTAAATGTCTGCAGATTCGCAGAAATTGCATTGTTTGCTAATCTTGTTGCAGAAATTGCATTGTCCGCTAGACTACTAACTCCATTTGAGTAGTCTTCTGCTATTTGTCGTGGAGACATCATCCAATTTGACCAGCGTTGAAATGAATTTACGATTATATCCTTTTGAGATTCTATAAATGCATCGGCAACTTCTCTAATCGCTTGAATTGTATTTTCTTGATAGTCAGAAACAACATCGGTATAACGTGGAATCTCTCGTCTTGCTTCATTTGTTGTTTTCTTTATGTTATCCTTAGATTCATCTAACGCTTTGGTTATTGCTAGTTCCTGCTCGCGTTGCAGTTGAGAATAAGTTTCAGTTATATTATTATTATTATTACTGTTATCATCTTTTCGATCTTGTTTTTTTGAACTTGACATGTACTGGTACTATCGACTACATGCTATATAATGACTAGTGTCTTTAGGTATTTAATGGTATATAACGGTATTAGTGAGAATCCCTTTAAGATTGATACGTAGGATCGGCTTAAGATCAGATTTATAATTGTTAGAGCAACTTTGTCAGTTTACAAACTGTTGTTCAGCATATTGCACAAAAGTAGCAAAAATTTGCTTATAGTACTACATTCTATTGATGAAATAATACTCTGCCATAGTATTTACGTAAAAAGTAAATGACAAATCTATATACTCATGATACATCAAATCATTATCAAGTAAAATCAATGGCTGATAGAGACCAGGGAATAACGTACTATCCATTTGTAGAGGCACAGAAGAAATTAATCGTCAATGGCTCGCAAATGCTTTATCAATATTGGCTTGCTTATACTTTAACATTTAGAAGAACGTTATCATCGTTCTTATTACCAAACGATGACAGGTATTCTTTTACCCTTAAGAATACTGGAAATGAGGATTATTGTCGTCGGCTGCATGAGTACTACCACGATTGGCTAAAATATGCAGATGCTCTATTCAGCGAACGCCTTAGATCAGATGAATTCCTTGGTAGTCTCCGAAAATATCAGGACGGAGTTATAGATACCAGTAGACATGCAAAGAAAATGGGTTACTTCTCTGCCTTATCTATACTTGATGATTACATAGATGTCTCACTGAAAGGTTTGTCTTCTATATCTGAATCATCTATTTTCGTCTCAACACCATATGAAATTGTACAAAAAAAAGATGATACTCGACTTTTAAGATACTATAATTATGATACACAGGAAGAGAAAGAAGAGATACAGAAAGAAGGAGAAAAACGGCAGCAACTAAAGCAAACACTTACTCCAAAACGCAAACTCAAGTACGAAACGCCTCTGCTTATGTTATATGCGCCGATCAACCGCTATCATATCTTGGATTTGACACCAGAAATGAGCATCGTAAACCAATTTGTTTCCACAGGATTTGATGTATTTCTTCTTGATTGGGGAGAACAGAAGAACAACAGATCTACAATAGCAGATTATATCAACTATATAGACGAGTATATACAAGAGATAAAGAAGATAACAAATTCGGATAAGGTTAGCTTATTTGGATATAGCTGGGGAGGCATTCTTTCAATCATGTACTCATCACTTGACAACAATAATAGTATAAAGAACTTGATAGTTCAATCCTCACAGATAGATTTTGATAAAGATAAGACTACGATTGCAGAATGGATGCGCAGCTTTCCCACAGAAAAGTTTGTTGAAGAATTTGGAGAGATGCACGGTCATATAATAGATCTAGCTTTTCTTATGAGAAATCTTCTGAAACATGGCTTTGACAATGTAAAATTTGCTTTAGATATGCAAAACAAGAAGAATAGAGATGACGAAAGTATTAACATTGATCCTAATGCGTCATTTCTGAAATTTATACAAGATCTATTTAGAATAAGCATATGGCTCAATAATACTCCTGACATCCAGGGTGAATTGTTCGGAGAATTCGTAAAAAAGATGTACCAACAAAATCTGTTAATTAAGGGTCAAATATCAGTAAATGAAAACATAAGCAGAAATGAAAATGAAAGCACAAGAGTAAGTTCAAAAACAGTTGATCTCAAAAAGATAACAATACCAGTGCTAAATATTGTAGCAACCCAAGATGATTTGGTTCAACCCGAATCATGTATCCCTTTAAACGACATTATTTCTAGTACTGACAAGAAGTTAATACAATTCCCATCTGGTCATGTTGAGCTATGTATATCATCTAATTCTCATAATAACCTGTGGTCACAAGTATCCAAGTGGCTGCAGGAAAGGTGCTCATAATTATAACGCTATAATAGAAAAAACGAATATTTTTTGTCTCCTTTTACATACCACAAATGCCGCTGTTCAAGATCCCTAGTCGAAATTAAGCAGGTTTACCCATTAAGTAAATTATTAGATATAATGGTGTGAACAAACAAAATCATTACAAACGTTTTGGCAGAAGAGAATAGGACAGTAATCCTAATACATGTCAGCACCTGAATGAGTTGCTAAAGGGTACAGAAGATATTGATTGGCCGCTTCCTGGAAGCAAAATAATTAATTATAGTTATACTATGTCAAAATAAATTTTCGACTTATGACACTATTATAATATAATTAGTATGCGCTGATGTGAATGGGTATAAAGGCTAAGCCATAAATCAAACAAGCATTGAGCAACAACATCCTGATTAAACATCTTAAGGAACTTAAAGTCTTCTGATTAGAGGTTGGTTATGTGTAATGTGCTAGTGCATGTAATCTAGTTGCATAAGGCATTGGTAATCTACTGTCATTGTTCCACTCCTCCTCTTCTTTCTATCTTGTCTTTGTGAAACTCTAATGCAGTTTGTATGTGCAGTTTGAATAGCTTCTTTGATATCATCTTAAGTATTTTTTGTGGTCGTATTCGTACTCAATAAATTTGTATTTGTTCCTAAATTCGAAGCAAAAGTGGGAGCAGAAGAGCTGTGAAAGACCAGAATGTGCTGCAGGCCATGCGAAAAGATCTGCTAAAACATAATGCTCTATTCGTCCAGTCCCCCTGCTTAATACAAATGAAGGATTAAAAATATGTCCAAGATTTTAATTCGTTATCAGTGTACGGTCAGGATGATCCACATCGGTTAGCCGTTGTTGTAAAAGAAATGCTTGTTAAGCTTGAGTATCAGAATCCTTTTCTCCATTGAGTATTAGGATACCAGTAGATATAGAGACATTGCCAATGATACTTAAAGTTGGAATCAAATTAAAGACTTTTTTTCAATATCTCTTGCCATCAGAAACGGGAGGCCTGATCTGCCTATTGTTTGTGCCATACGATCTGTATCAAACTTTTCCTTGAGTCCACTTGAGCTTTAGATAGATTTTTGTTGCTGCGGCTTCCTCTTCGAAGGCTTTTTTTTTGATAACCGGCCGCTGTTTTTTTTTGCTATTCTGTCACTAGTATTTGTCTTACTACATCTCCTAAATGTAATGATTTTGTTATTTCCCTCGAGGCTTTTCTTCTTAATATTTCCAGATTTCTTGATTTTCATATCTCTACATTTAGGATGGTTAACAAATAACACATAAAGCTAAATAACTGGATTTGCATTCAATCAATCAATCATGAAATGAGAAATAACACCAGAATGTGTTACTCTGCTATTCATTGTCTTTCAAGGAGAAAGTGCTATGGTTGGACAGTCTGATAACTATGACCACGCTGCGCTTCTAATACTACTATACCTATAACAGTAATCAAACGACATAATATGCACGCAGTCTGGGAATCAGTCCATAAGTTCCAATATTAAACTCTGCAATTGATAATTAAGATTTATTTTTATTGCGTAATACTATCTTCGCAGGTATTATTACCAACCAGAAATAATAGGCAATTTGTAGATCAATAAAGGACACTAAAATTGATAATAAAAATACAGCAGGAGAAAGAGTAGACTCTAATAAAACACAATGTATCTCTATTTGGGTCATATTCTGATTTATCAATTTGTTCTTTGTGGCATGCAGCCAGATTATTGTTGACAATGCTCCGGCAATAGTTAGAACTAGTGCGTATAACACAAATACAATCTGATAGGAGCCATAACCTATTTGCATGTTAGTAGCAAGTGGGATAAGTGTTATGAAAAATAAGAATACTAAAGTTAACCATGTTGTGATTTGATGAGAACCTACTATATGATTAAATATTTGATGATATGCGATCCAGTAAATACCTATCATAAAGAAGCTAATCACATAGATCTCAAATTCAGGTAATGATTCTGATAACTTGTCAATGACCTGTGCCTGGGTAAGGTTTTGTGCTAAGTTTGGTATATTAATTGTGATAGCCATAAAAGTTATAGAAAACGCAAAAATGGCATCAGCAAATGAAGTGACATGCTCTAATCTTATCTGACGGTCTATCAATCAGGACAAAGAGATAGCAATGTTCTTAATAGATGCTGTGATTCAAAAAGACAAGAGATAAGATAAACTACATTCTGCTATACTATACAGTACTCTACATACTTTAGCGCAAGTATAAATATGGCTTGAATATCCTAGAGTTATCAGTTGAGCTTGTAATTAAACCAATGAAGATTGTATTTCAGGATCCAACCTTTTTGCTTCAATTACTCAGGACCATAAGCGAGTCATACTATAAAGGAGCTGACATAGGCGAGTGCAGCTCTAGTGCATATCGTATTAAAGAAGGTGACTTTGAGAGTTGATATAAAGAAAGGCTAAGTACAGCACAAAGGGTTCACAAATATGCAGTAACCAGTCTTGCCACAGGACATAAAATAAGTGCAAGCGAAGCTTATCTTCGTGCTTCAAACTATTATGGAACCACATAGTTCTTTCTTATCGATCCTGAAGATTCAAGAATTCAAATAACTTGGACAAAGAGCAGAGTGCTTTTGAAAAGCAGCAGAATTTTTTTCGCCGCCAATTGAAGTTGAACCTATAGAAAAACCATATAATCAAACAGCCTTACCAGGATATTTGTATAAAGTAGATGGTTATAGTCATAATCATGACGATGGCAAGCAGCCAAAATCCAGAAGACCCACTCTAATAGCTCATGGTGGTTTTAATTCTACTCTAGAGGAATTATACACATCAGCAGCTGCTCCGTCGATAGAATGAGGATATAATTATCTAAGATTTGAAGGACCAGGACAAGGAAGAGTAATACATAAACAGAAGATTCTATTTAAATATGACTGGGAAAAAGTAGTTACATCTGTTGTAGACTACGCATTAACTTACAAAATAAATGAAATGGACTCAAACAGAATAGCATTAATGGGAATTAATGGGAATGAACATTGGAGGATATTTAGCTGCAAGGGCAGCTGCCCTGGATCATCGTATATCTGTCTGTAAACTAAATGAGGGAGTTTACGATGGCTATGACGGTGTTGCAAGTTTTCCAAAATCGTTGCTAACTGCGATTGAAAATGGTCATTCAGAAGTTGTTAATACAGTGCTTGGCATTATGATGAAAGCTGATTCAAATACAAGGTTCAACATGAAGCATGGAATGTGGACAGCCAGTATAAATACACCCTTTGAACTCATACAGCAATCCAAGAATTACACTATAAGGGACGCTGTGCAAGATATCAAATGTCCAACACTAGTTCTTGAAGCAGAAAAAGATGATTCATTTCCAGGTCAACCAAAAAGGTATACAATTCATTAAGCAGCATGGATGACAATAATGTTAATTTTAGTGATAGGATTGCCGGCTTGCTGACAATATAGTAAAGAGAGTCTGCCATCTGAATACCAACATTTATTGAAATCATAACAAGCAAGAGGTGACAATAGAACTAGTAAATGCTTGTAATGTAGATAGACTCAAGATTGCTGAATAACGACGATGTCTATCCACTAAGTCTATTATGTTCGCTGAAGTTTCGTGAAGCATATAGATATTTGGAAATATGTATGCATTAGAAATCCAGTAATATTCATGAAAAAATACAACATATGTAGGAATAGTAATCTTTTGCAAGATCATGGATTTAGCTTTGATTTGATCTCCTTTACTAACTCTTCAGTATTTATTGGCTTTCTGATAAACCAATCAACATTTAATTCAAAATAATTTTTGTTCAATGTTTCATAAGATGCTCCATATGCGGTTATAAGGCAATATTTGACCTTGTCATCTATGTTTTTTAACTTTTTATACAAATCAAATCCATTGATCTTAGGCATCTTGGTATCAATAAGGGCAACATCGTAAGTACCTGGAGTGAAATTGGACAAAGCCAACTGAGGGTCATTAAATGAGTCAACTTTGAATCCCTCACCTTCTAACATCTGTTCGAAAGTAAGCGTGATGTCAGATTCATCATCAACCAGCAGAATTCTATATCTTGATTTTGGGATCATTACATGAGGATTTGTTTCTTCTGCCAGATGTTGCAAGATGTCTGAATTCTCATATATACGTCGCGTTCATATCATACTAATATCATACTAGGATGCGTATAGTGTAGCTAGTTAGAGGATAGTAAGAATAGCAGATTATATACGTATTAGTATGGCCGCCGGCACTTGGCATCAGACCTGATATTTTGAGAGAGCGAGTCTAAGCCGGCTGGTAGACTGGGACTAGATTCGACTTCGACTACTATTACAGTATGAAAATGGAATAAAATCCCTGATGTTAGATTAGAGATTACTATTTCAAATTAGACTTGTGCTGCGCCGCCGTCGGCGTACAGCTCAATACCGGTAACAAAACTGGAATCATCAGATGCCAGAAAGAGCGCAGCAGTCGCAATCTCTCCTGGCTGGCCCATTCGGCCTATTGGGATTATGGAAACAAAGCCATGCTTCAATTCTTGAGGAGTGCCATCGAATATCGCAGTATCTATAGTAGCTGGACTGATGACATTGACCCTGATCTTTCCTATGAGCTCGGCAGTCCAAGTTCGGGCGAACTGCTGTGCTGGCGATGTGGACAGTAGTGCCAGAAAATCCCTTTACTCTGGCAATAGAACTATTAAGAATGATTTACCCGCCCTCCTTCTTAAGCGGGTTTATCACTGGCCAAGTGGCTTTTATGTGATTTTTCTTAATATAGTTTCTCCTACCTGTGTTTCATGTCCAACGAGTTCACTTTACTACTACCAAGAGAGATCGTTTTAGCAGTCCAAAATGGATTAATAGACGACTTCCAAGATTTAGAAGTTTACCAACTCAGCTGCTAGAGGTTTTCGGAAATATGTCTTTCAAATCTTATATCCAAACTCAAGCTCATTATTTCATGTAACTCTGTATCATGCAGTAGAATAAACCAGTATTTGCTCTCTTTTAGAATTATTTCCATATTCGTAGTGCTGCTGATATCGGAAATAGGAAGTGTTTCTGCAGGTGGATCTGGTATAAATATCCTTTATGCTCTAGGAAAATTGCCGGTATATTTTGAAAAGTCAACGATAACGATAACGGATTCTATGGATAAATATATCGGTGCGATAATTACCATTCACCAATAAGACTCAGTTTTAGTACTAAAAATATTATTCACCCCAACCAGCAGAAATTAAAAAAATATGATTGTTTTATGTAGCCAATTGAATACTGTGATTTAAGTGCATTGACTGCTACTAACCAGGCTTGGATGTAAAGATTTCGCATTGCTTAATACTTTGAAAATCTCTCGGGCAAACAACTGTGAAAATTTCCTCGCCTTGTGACACTACGCCTTTTGCACTTCCACTAGGAGCTAGCTTGCTTGCAGCCGCTGTCATATTGGGTCCTCCTCCTATCATACTCTCTGGGCTTCGTGCATAAGCAGTCATAGTATTGACAGATATTGCTGTTGCTGCTACCAAGAACGCTGCGGTAAACAATACGATATATGCCTTCATTAGAAAGATATACATTAGATAAGATTAAAAGGATTTTGATCCCACGTTCATTGCAGGAAAGATCACTCCTAAACCTCCAAGGGCTATCAGTCAGCCTTGATGCTATTACTTTTTCGGCTTGGGAGTAATAAAGCACATTTGATATTGAAAGTGTTCTAATCCCCGAGTCCTTGAAGTCACAGTTAAAAGTAGTGAATACTTTTCTAGCAGTATCAATTCCTATAGCGATCTCGGTAATTACGCTTTATATGACGATAACGTCGCCTCATAAGCAAGGCACATAATAAAACTGAGTCTGTTTATTAATTATCTCTTTCTATACCGCCTTTACCAAAATGTTACTAATAAAGGAAAGCATTTGAGCACGAGATCACTAACGAGATCACCAATGACATTTTGGGTCTACAAATGGGAGGCTTTTTGTTCTACATCAGAACCCTCTATCCCACAGAAATTTAGGAATCTTTCCAACAAGTTAGGATATTGTCTTTTAACCTCTCTTGATCTTAACGCCATCTTGAATTTCAAGTAAGGTGACAATTATGAAGGAAAAGATTCGACAGCTCTTGACTGAACTGACATCATAATATTTAGCCCTGTAGTCCTACAAAACGATACACTAGTGACGCGGGTTCAGTGGAATGCGAGACAAATTTGACTCAAATTTGCCACCCATTAGTATAACGAGACACTATGAATACTCCCTCTCGTAATAATACTCTCTCTACACACAGAGGGTGAAAATACAAAAATGTCAGGATTTGCTGACACTTGAGTTTGTGTTTGGAGGAATTCGGTTATGTATCATTATCATCGCCTTATGATATGGGCACATCTCACCGAATTCAGTCATTTCCTCGTTATCGCAATGTGTCACTTTGTTTTCACAGTCAGGCCAAGAGCAGTCTTTGCACATTTTCTACCTTCTCCCTAAATTCTTTTGTAATTAATGTCATAAATCTTTGGAATTCTACTTCCGTTATTTCTGCATCATCCATATTTTATTTACCTCGATATTACCTGTTTCCTTTCTACATCTAGGACTAATTATAAATTGAATATATTCATGGTCATTGCTCTGCATTTGTTTTCGTCGCTTTCCTTTTCCAATTCCTTCTGTTCCTGCACAGATATCTCTCGTATTTCTTCAAACTTGACGTCGTAAGGCTCGAACATCTGTTCATCTGAGTTCATGACCATCCTGGCCCTGTACAAGATGTTTCGGTATCTCGTATCTTATTCTTCCGCCTTCTGTAGACACCCATATAGAATTTTCATCCACCGCATCAACATTTCCTATTAAATTTCCATCACTTGATCCGACAATTTTTGAACAACTGATTCCCAGTTTTCTACTGGACCAGACATATATTATATCATAAGCGTTGGATTATGGATAGATAGTATCTAAAAATTGTCAAATTGATCAGGAATATTAGCCTAAAGTTCATTTACAAGTACGCTTATACGTGCATGAATCTATGAAACCGGCGATATAATAGAAATGAATAGAATAGATAGAATAATAAGATAAAATATGCGCGCTGTGTATCTATTATCTAGTAACAATATTATTGCCAAATATAAGGGTAGATTTTGCTTTTACATATGACGATAGGATTGTCACGAGTCGCATAGACGATGAAATCTAACATCATAATACAGAAGTATCTATCAATAAGAGTACGAAACCGCTTGATAAGGTTCCAATCAATAATGCATATATCAACCATGAGCAATTTATTGGATTTGTAACAGTGGCTCTATCAAATTTCAAAAGATCCACTACAAGTCTGTTTCCGAGCTATCGGTAAATTGTAACGTAAACTTTTCGATAATATAGGCCAAAAAGAAGAATCAGATATAACTAGTATCTTAATTGATCTGAACGCAGATAACTATTTTCATCGCAAGTTAAATCATGACGAAAACCCTACGTAATAGAAAGTACCTTTTGGCAATCATTACAGTAGCTGCTGTAACTTCGATACTTGTAGGTTCAGCTATTTTAATTTCGATACTTGGTACAGCTGTGGCAAGTGAGAAAGCATATACTGGTAATTCCAGAGTTCCAGGGAATATTGCAACAAATGATTGTGGAAATGAATTCATTTCATCTAAGGTCTTGTGTTCAAATACAGGGTCTCAAGTTCAAGGGGATGAAAATGCAGCGGCATTGGCTTCTATTCAAAACGCGGGTAAATCTACATTGCCTGATATCATTTTAGATGGATTTCTCAAAATAAAGGATGCCATCATTAGGCCTTTTGGGCAGACTGACCCACCGGTGGGTAATACAAATGGGGGATTAGATGCCTTTCTTAAAACACATGGGCTGATTCCAGAAAATGGCCAAGGAGGCGCATTTGGCTATGGTATATTAACTACAAATACTCGTACTGGAGACGGTTCGTTAATAGTCACTACGACACATAAGGGAGTCTTGGACAGTGCAGAACAACAGAACATAAACGATCCTGTTTGGCATAACCACATGATAAAACTAGTAAGCGATGCAAGTCACTGTGGAACGGATAAATCCGGCAAGCCCAACCCCGCAGTCGGCCAAATTACTTGGGAACAACCTGGACATGTGCAAATAGCGGGAACAACTGCGCATTTAACAGGAATCCCTAACAAATTCAGTAGCCCAAGTAGCTTTGCTCCAAGCGGACCCAATCAAACTTATGAACCTGGAAATGTCGCTGAAAATGTGGTTTCATTTAAGCTATCTCCGGTACCTTCAGATGGTGGTTCAGCTCCAGACGGTACGCTAAAAGCTGTGTGCGTGACAGACATTACCCCTGCAAAAAACTTGATAGTGAAGTGAGACCACCGTCAGATCAAAAACAAACTTTCCCTTTCTTTTTTGAGCTGCGTATTGAACGAACATTTCATCTATGAGGAATTTATAAATTTAAGCCCTTCTTAGTACCACGAATCGTCAATTAATCATGTAGTCTCAACCTAATAGGACTCGTTTTGTATGATCAATCAATGTAGTCTAGTGTTACCGAGATGTGAATCAACGAGACCTGTAATATCCTTTGATACCGGTGGTGATCATGAATGGTATTCTGATCCGTGTTAGCTTAAAATCAAGGAAGGCAGGTGCAACAAGGGAGGACGCCAATAGTATGAGCAATAAAAACCTCACTAAGGCCATCGATCAAACATTCCTCAAGCTTGTTGGCGTAGAGACTAGTTACGCGGGTTCGGTGGGATTCGGACCCACGACATTTTAACCCATATAAGTAACTAATTGACTGGTTAAGAGCCAGACGCTCTACCTGGCTGAGCTACGAACCCAACAGGAATCATGGGAAGGACAGAGATATTTAAACGAAACGAGGTGGTAGAAAATGGGGACTTAGAGTCGTGGAACGGCTTCTTCGGACTGCCTTTCCTTAACTAGTGCAACAATAGCATCAGATACTGAACAATTTCGTCTTGCCTTTTCTATGAGAACCTTTCTATATGCATCCAAAGTGATATAGACTGGAATCGAGCCGGTTCCTTCCAGCAAAGCTTTTACCCTGTATAACCCATTTTCTATTCCTCGTTCAGCAACCTTCTTCAATTTGACCTTGTCCATGAATCCACCCAGGGGGCCCATTGGCATGTCATAATTGACGGTAATACCAGTCAGGGATTTTTTCTCTGAAATCTCCTTAAACTCTACTGTAATTATCCAGCGCTTGAATGGACCTTCAATCATTTTTGCGACAATCTTTTGATGTGGAATGTATTCAATTGTCTCGCAATCCCACTCAAGTCTCTTGCCATCAAAATCTCCACTAATCCTAAAAATAGTTCCTACTCCAAAGCCGTTTTTAACCTCGATGGGTAGAATGTTCAAGCCCATATTCTCGGGGAATTGATCAGCCATATGCTCTGGCCTTGCAAAATAAGTAAAAACTTCGCTTATAGGCGCGTTTATTTCCATGGTTTTATTTATAGTAGTCATAATTGTCCTATCATAATCGATTAGTTGAATTGGATTTAAAGGTTTCTTAAATATGGCTAGTCATCGTTTATTTTATTTATTTTATTTATTTCATTTACTTTATTTACTTTATTTACAACTTCGAATTACCGTACTATTCTACATCTATATACGTCTAAAAAAGTTGTTATAGCCTTTGCCAATGTAGCGTAGCTTCTCAACACTATTATATTCTTCATTTATCATACCATTTTATTATCCAGACATTATAGTTATTCAGACAAACATTATTATCATTATTATCTAGAATCAAAAGTAAGCAAATTTCAGCAGGCTAGACTACTATTTTTCTGATAATCGATTTAGAGATCTCTATCAATGAATCTAAACAAAGCAAATCGGTGTTTAGTATAAAATCAAAAACTGACAAATCAGATCCAAATTCAAACCCGTACAGCTTCCGATATATCCCAGTATTTTCTGTATCTCTTTCCTGAATGATTTCTACGGCTGTATTTACAGCAATATTGTCTCTGTTTGCCATTCTTTTGGCTCGGTTACTAAGCGAACCCTTGAGCCAAAACTTTAATGATTGAGGTGCAAGCCACGGTAGAGTGTAGGATGTTATTATAACATTACCGTTTTTCACAAGGTCGACTAGTTTCTGATCTACCTCTTTATCAAACAATGAATTTGATCTTCGTTCAGACATGAACTTTTTGGCTTCACTAGTATCCCACCAATCACCACCTGAAGTTGTATACCCCTTTTCGTTGGCTAGCATCTTTAAAATATCGCCTCCATTATACAAGTTGAAATTAAATTCCTTTGCAAGCTCTTGTGCTATTGTGGTCTTGCCTACGGCAGGAAGACCGGCGATAACTATTCCCAAGTTTGTTCTTTTCTGGTTTTTCAACTTCCGGTTATGCTTGGCATTCCGGTTTTGGTAACTTTGGAGATTATGCCGCTACACGCAAATGAGGTAATAAGAAACCATCCCCACAGAAACACTTCTCCAGGCACAAGACACGGCCCCTTATGTTCGCCATTCTTTAAGAGGTGGTTATCTGTCTTGACGTTCTGATCAGTACACATTATCCAGGGTATGTGAATTGGTGACAGAGCCGTGGTCTGGCCAAAAATAGTCGGAAATACGATAATCCAGAGGAGAAATGATGGAACCATGTAAATCAACATTGGACGCATCTGCTGCTGTTGCATTTCCATACTCATTTTGTTTACATACGCTTGTTTTTTCTTTAGTTCTTCGATACGAGGCTTATCCTTTTTCTTTATCGCATCAGTATATTGTTTTCTCCATTCATTTGTTTCCTTCATAATTCTATTCATTTTGCCTATATCCGTAGTCTTTTTCCTCAGCATTGCAATTGCAAAGTTCAGCCCAATTGAGATCAAAGACGCAACAATTGCTGCAGAAAGCATATCTGGAAATATAGGATGCTTGGTATAATGCGGAGCAAGCCCAGGAAGTTGCATTATCAAATTATTAAAGTCAATATTCATGTACCTTGGATCACACTCATCTAAATTTTTTTTGATTATTTACCTATCATGCTGGCAATTGCCGAAGCGGCTTTATCGATCTCATTTTCCTTATTTATAATTATCATAAATGGCGAACCGCTTATAACCGAGCAGCACGATACAACTATCCTCGAAATTTCTAATTCCGTCTCTATCTCGTTGACTGATGCAAGATCACGCTGTCTTGTCTTGTCGCTATTTCTTCTATTTACTATCTCTTGTGCGTCAGCAGCGATCATTACAAAATGTGTGGGTCCTAGCGCGTTAATTAGATGCATTGGAAGTCCAGGGTAGAAACCTTCCGAAGTCTTTATAAAAAGATGGGTATCTATTAGTAATACATCGGCCTGCATGCCACGAATTTTTTGAGCAGCCATCTCTTGTAAGGACCTCTGTTGACTTATCGATAAATTACGAAGGTCATCTCTATTTGTGATGCCTAATTTTTTAGATTCTTCAAACATCAATGTGCCAAATACCACGATCTCAGTATTCTGGTTTGCTTGACGTAAGAGTTCTGCGGCTCTAGATATTACCGTGGTTTTACCTATTCCTGGAATACCGACGACCACAATGCGCTTTTTAGGTGATACGTCAGAATATCCATTATTTTTATTTTCTACCAAGAAGCGCCGCCAATTTAGGCATGTGAACGTCTACCTGCTCCTTGATAAGCAAGTTATAATAGTTTACGAGTATATCGACCATCAGCAGGATCCCAATTCCAGAGCCAAAGACGTTAAGCACATTGGACGCAGACGCAAGCAAGCCAATAACAATTCCACCCACTATTGTCACCGATGGAATATACTTGGCAAGTAAGACTTCTACTGAGCTTTCGGATCTTCTGAACCCAGGCACCTGAACGTCGGCATCGAGCAAGTTTTTAGCTGCAGACTTTGGTGAGAGTCCCCCTAATTCTACCCATAGCTTACCAAAAAGCGTTACAATTGTAGTCATAAACAGGATATACACCACTGCTCTTAATGGGTCCTGAGAAGCCGTATCAAGACTATTTGGTGAAGTCACATAATATAATAATCCACCTGTCGGACTCCGAGGGTTGGACGGATCGTACTGTGCTATATAGTTAAAGACTGCATTATCGTTTTGAGGGTTATAATTGGCCCAGAGCATCTGACCCATAAAGACAGCATTAGCAAGCAGCGCAGAAGAAAGTATTACTGGAATATTGGAAGTATAGAGCAGCTTTATGGGGTATACTGCAGTAAATCCCCTATATTTTGTCGATACAATTGGTATATCTATATGAATACCCTGGACATAGACCAGTATCAATAATACCAGCGCTGTAACAATCAATCCAAATATGCTTGGCAGCTGGCCTGATCTAAAGAATGCGTCTCCAAAGTGTCCATGTGCTATAGAGTCGATAGTAAATGGAATAACCCCCACAGGTCCGTCCTGGGCAGGTACCGGGCTAAAGATTGACCAAAGGATACCCTGGGCGACTCCAGCCATAATAAAGAGACTGATTCCCGAACCTAGTCCCCATCCTTTCTGAACAAGTTCATCGAGCAGCATGACGATCAGACTAGCACTAACAAGTTGGGTCACTACAATCGCGATATACTCTGGCCTCGCTACCAAATGTCCGTAGACGCTAGTACCATATAATGAACCTTCAGCAACAATGACAACTATCGTAACTATTTTAGTAGCGGATGTAAATAGCGACCGATCATCAGCATTTTTAAAGTTTAGTTTAATCAGCTCCGAGCCCTTCAAAAGCTGCATCAACAATCCAGCCGTGACAATAGGACCTATACCGAGTTCCAGCAGCGTTCCTTGCTGTGCAGCAAAAATTACTCTAGCAAAGGCCAGAAAATCAAATTTTGGGTCATTTGTAACACCGTAAAGCGGTATCTGCCCCATTATCAGATAAGCAAAAAGAGCAATTCCACTCCAGACGAACTTTTCGTTTAATGTTATTTTTTTCTTGGGTTTTTCTACCTGCGGTATATAACGAGATATTGCCTTTATTATACGTCTAAATGTACTCTCGTCACTTTGCATTGTATTTTTCATTTGATAACTGCTACCTCCCCACCTGATCCTTCTACCTTTTCTCTAGCTTTTGCAGATATTCGATTAATCCTTACCTCAAACTTGCTGCTGACTTGACCCCCACCTAATAATTTATCATAGCCCAAAGAATTCAGATCTAAAATATATTGACCCTTTGAATTTTTCTTGCTTTCGTCTTCCTGAATCAATGAATCGAGATCTCGCACATTGATCCAGTGGTTCACAACGTTCCGGTTATGCGAATTAATACTAGCATGACCAAAGCGATCCGGTTCTTCAATGACAGTGCTTATCCAGAGGTGCTTATGCTTACCTGCATTACCTACACCGCCGCGGCTTCCTGACTGTCTATGTTGACCAATCTGGCCCCACCCACAGTATCGGCTGCCTCTGTATCTCCTACTTTTTCTAAATCTAGTCGCCATGATCTTTCTTACAATCTCCTATTACAAACAGGAATGTGTTCTACATTCAATCTATTCACCTTAATTAACGTTTTCTGGCTGTTCAAATCATCCTTTGAACAAGGCTAATCAAGTCTTTGTCCTCTCCCAGTATCCCATCCTGAGTATACTGTTTTTTGGTACTCTTTTTAAATCCGCCTCGAGGCGGGCTTAGAGCAAACCAAGGCCTAAAGTTAACTTTGGAGATTCCAATTTTGTCCTCCGCTAGGTCTTTTGCTAAAGCCTCCAAATTTGTATAGTTTTCTGGTAGATCCTCCTTGCTGATTGGCTTGTTGCCCCTTCCCCTACCTCTTTTGGACAAGAGATCCAATACCGTCTCCGTATCAGCAGAACACCAGGCTACAATTTCCTTAACTTTTCTTAACATGCCAAGAGTCTGCTTTGTTTCTGGGACAATCGTAGCATTGAATTTTTTTCCCAAGTTAAGGTACTCTAGCGTTGAGTTTGCCCAGTATGGAATATTAACTGTGCCTTTGATTCTGACGACTAAATAGGCCATTACAAATCAACCCGTGACATAAGTGCTCCTAAGAGCAGAAAAAACTGCCTTTGATGTAGATGACATGGTACTAGTTGAGCCAAAAGACTTTGTCCAAGTATCTTTTAATCCAGCCAGTTTGAGCAAGTTTTTAATATTTTCACCTGCTACCAAACCAAGACCTCTAGGCCCCGGAATAAGTTCTATTGTTACACTTCCACCTCTTCCTCGCACCTTGAATGGAACAGAGTGAAACTGTGTACATCTACATTCCCAGCTGCCGCATCCCAATTTTACTGGAATTACATTAAGATATGCAGCATTGGTTGCTTTATCAATTGCTATACGCATCTGCGAAGCCTTACCCTTACCTATGCCAAACCAGCCTGCCTCATTTCCTACTGCAACAAGAGCGTTAAACCTGGTCATTTCCCCAGCATCAGTCTGTTTTTGAACTATGCCTACGTGGATAACCTGACTTTTTATGTCTGGAAGTAGGTGACGAACGATTTCAGATTCTTGGATCCTCATTCCATTTTCATAGACCTCGTCCATTGATTTGATCTTGCCTGTTGAAACCAAAAGTCCAAGACTTGTACGAGGTTTCCATTCTGCTTGGGGCGCTTGTTGTCTGCTCTGGGAATATTGTCTACTCACCATTATTCACCTTTCTTAGATCCTGGCTTTACCGATCCTGTTTGACTTGACTCAGCATTTTGCGATCTAGATTTTTGGACAGTAGATTTTGATCCTTCTCTAGAAGTGCCGGCGTCGGCGGACAATTTCATTAGAACATTTTTTACCTTTTGTACATGAGCAGGATAATCTTCAGGTTTAAGACCGTTCTTTAACAATAGCGAAAATCTCGATTCATATTTTGATTTATCTTGTTGAAGTAGCTTTGCATAATCTGCGATATGATTGCCTTCTAACCGATCCTGCTCTGGAAAGGAATCTTCTGATGCTGGTACATGCACCCCTGCATCAACTATCCCCTTTAGGCAGGCTGCAACTCGACTTGTAAAAGGATTCAATCCGGTATATAAGACACCGCTGTCAAAATTCTTCTCTAGGCATTTCCTACCTAACAGAATTCCAGTTAAATAACATGCAGGTAGGCTATTCAACGAGCCGCCCCATCCTTGTTTAACCAGTTCTCTACTATGAGCAGTGGCTAAGACCTTGTCTCCCTTGATATCTGGAGCCAGCAACCTCGATAGAACATTCTGATTTGTGACTTTAATCGTAATGAAATGATGTCGACCAATAAGTATTGCGGCCCTCTTCCTATAATTAGTCTTATGTTGCCTAATCCTTTTTATGGTATGAATATAACGCATTTTAACAATTCTCCGTCATTTCAAAGATTATGACCCAAACCATCCAAAGCACTTATAAACGTTTGAACATTCAAAAACGTTTGCTTTCTACAGGTTGCAATGCCCGTCCAAGGGCTGAAAAATTAGCTCTTTTGATATACATGCGTTTTGCGATCAATGCTGCAAAAGCACCTGCTCCAATGCCATTATCGATATTTACGACAACTAATCCAAATGTACAGCTTTGAAGCATAGATGCAAGAGCTGCTATTCCTGCCGATCCAAATCCGTAACCTACCGATGTTGGTACGCCTATCACAGGAAGGTTTACCATTGAAGAAACCACTGAAGCAAGAGCGCCCTCCATTCCTGCAACTACTACTATTGCCTCTACGTCTTGCTCAACCATCTGTCGCAGTGCAGGAAAAAGTCTATGCAGGCCGGCGATTCCTACGTCATAGGAAATCATAGAATCACAATCCATAGATTTAGCAATGAGTCTACATTCTTCTGCAACTCCAATATCGGATGTTCCGGCACAGATTATCCCTATCTTTGGCATTCTCTTGGTTATGGTAAAAGATTTACGTGAGATTAAAATGGTGGTGCTAGATTGACCAACTTCTACCTTTAGATCTTTCTTCCTTAATAGAGAAACTAGTTTTGGTAGATCGGCCTTTTGAATTCGACTCACAACAACAGAATCGTTGCGCCTGATTATAGCATTTACAATCTTGATAATCTCACCCTGTGATTTATATTCCCCGAAAACCACCTCAGGAATACCCTTTCTAATTTCACGTGCGGTGTCAAGTTGAGCAATATTACCGGCTGCAAACTCAATGGAATGGACAGAAATTTTTTTCTCAACTTCGTCGATACTAAGTCGACCTTTTTCAAATTCCCGCAAGATCGTCCGAATATTCATTAGCTGATAGAGATTACTCAAAAATGAACAAATAAAAGTATTACAATTTAAGTGTGCTTAATGCTTCCTTTACACTACCGACTCCCTTTGAAAATATTGCCTGCTCAGAGTTATCTAACGGTAGTTCAATGATTTTTTCCACTCCTTGAGAACCGATTATAGCAGGAACACCAATGCACACGTTCTCGGCTCCATACTCTCCTTCTAGCAATGTAGAGATTGGGATAATTGATCTCTTGTTTTTTATCACAGATTCGATCATAGTTGCAACAGCGTTTCCTGGCGCGTGCGTCGTCGCTCCTTTCAGAGATATCACTTGTGCTGCAACTCCCTTTGTATTCTCAAAGATCTCAGTTACTTGTTGTTCCGTAACAAATTTGTTCAAAGGAATACCGCTCAAAGTCGAATATCTCGTCAGGGGAAGCATATTTTCACCATGTTCACTTATTACCATTGCCTGAATTGAGTCATTCGATATTTTCGTTGCCTCATGAATGAAATACTTAAACCTAGACAAGTCTAACATTCCACCCATTCCCATAACCCTGTTCTTAGTAGCTCCGGTGATCTTCAAGAGAAGATAGGTGAGTGGATCCAAGGGATTAGTTACCATAATCGAAGTTGCATTTGCTGCATAACTCTTGACTTTGCTCGAAACATTCTTTATGATATCCGCGTTTGTCTTTAAAAGATCCATTCTTGTCATACCTGGTTTTCTGCCAACGCCTGCCACTATTACCACAAAGTCAGAACCATTCATGTCTTCATAATTATTTGATCCTGACACTTTACAGTCTATCCCTCTTTCCGATAACTGATTATTAATATCTAAGGCCTCGCCCTGAGGAAGACCTTGAACGATATCAAGTAAAAGAACATCATCCAATTCTCTTAAAGCGCAATTTAACGCCACCGAGGCTCCTACTTTGCCTGATCCAATAATAGTGATTGTCATTAAAAAGTTGACAATCATCAAATATTTATAAATCTTCAATATTGGTTTCGACGGGTAGGCCAGTGGATTTTAAGACTAACTTTATTACTAATCTAATATTTTTTGCGGCTAGAGAAATATTGACTAAAACTTGGCGTACCTCATAAAAAGTATATTCGTGATAGTATGTCTCCTGTAGGTATAATTAGGTCACATTCTGCAAAGTATCATTTTTTGTCACGTCATGTGAGGCAATATTATATGGTGTCATTTAGGTAGCCCCAAGTAATATATGGATAAAAAGATTAGTCTAATTTTGTCGAGCTATGAGAGACATTGCAGTAATTGATTGTCAAATTAGTGGTATCTCTGGAGACATGTTACTCTCCTCCCTCGTCCACGCGGGGGCACAGGAAAAAAAGATCCTACAAGCTGCTTTTGCCTGTCAGGACTTTCTTAGCGGCAGTAAAATCGTATCTGCTAATTTCAAAAAAAAGGCCTTCAACGGATTTAATGCCACAAGATTCGAGGTTCAATATGATGAAAATAAAGGAATAAGGAAGGGAATGGATATGTATAGATCATTGGCGTCTTGCTGTGACTCTCTGAATCTAGATTCAACCGCCAAGTCATTCGCGCTGGAATCCTTCAAGTCTATACTTTTGGCAGAGGCCGAAGTACATGGCAGCAGTATTACCAACTTGAATTTGCATGAAACCTCAAGCATCGATACATTTGTGGATCTGGTTGGTTGCGCCACTGCATTGCAGGACCTTAGCTTGTTTGGTTTTAGAATATTATCTACAAAGGTCGCGGTCGGAGGCGGCACGGTAAAATTTTCGCACGGTACAGTACCTAATCCCAGTAATGCGGTATTGCAGATCTTCAAGGGCAAACCCTTCGTGTTAACTTCCGGTCAGGCTGATGAAGAAATAACTACGCCAACTGGCGCCGCAATGCTCACGAACCTCGCAGCCGGAAGCGTTGGTCGTTATCCTGACATCATTCCAGATAGAATCGGGTATGGAGCCGGCAAAAAGGCATTGAAACAGGTTCCGAATATCCTAAGATTGTTATTGGGCAAATCCCATCTTGCTAATGAAATCGGCACAGACTCGGTATCGGTGATAGAAACAAATATCGATGACGTCTCTGGTGAGATCATAGGCAATCTTATCGATCGACTAGCTGAATACAGTATCAAAGATGTCACAATAGTGCAGGGGCTTTCAAAGAAAAATAGGCCCAATTACATTGTCAAAGTCATATGTGATCATACACAACTAAATTCGGTGTTAGAAGTCATATTTAGAGAAACAGGTACTATGGGCATTCGGGTTCAAGAACAAATGCGGTTTGTTCTTCCTAGAAGTATTATTACCGTTCCTATAATCATTGGAGACAATAATTATAGTGTGCAAGTAAAGGTTGCCAAGGATGCTCAGAATAGTATCATAAGCGCGAAGGCAGAATACAGGGATATTAAATTAATATCTTCAAGACTTAGGCTTCCGCTGAGGGTTGTTATGGAGCAGGTCAATTCTCAGATCGCAGCTAAAATTCGAATAGGATAACTTCAAATTGAGTTCAACTACTGATTTGGACAGACTTGTGGCTTGGTTTGTAGAACACGGTACCAGGGCTATCGTCGCACTCTCTGGTGGTGTTGATAGTGCAGTTGTTGCCCTTGCAGCGAAAATTGCCTTGAATGATCAGGCTATTGCTATTACGGCAAACTACAAGACACTAGCCAGGGTGGAGCTAGAGTCGGCAAAATCAATAGCAAATGAAATTGGTATAGATCATAGGATAATCGAATATAATGAGCTAGACAATCCTCTTTTCAGAAAAAATGATGAAATGAGGTGTTATCACTGCCGCAGTGAACTCGCTAAAAAGCTAGTTTCATATGGACAACAAGTGGAGATAGGACTTATTGTAGACGGAACACAGGTGGATGACGCAAATGATATTAGGCCAGGTATAAAGGCAATTACCGAAAACGGGATCAAAAGTCCATTGGTAGAAGTAGGGCTAGATAAATCAAGAATCCGGGTAATTGCAAAGGTTCATGGGTTATCCGTCTGTGATCGTCCATCTAATTCCTGCCTCGCATCCAGGTTACCCCAAGGTGTAGAAGTCACAGCTGAAAAACTGGCTACGATTGAAAAGGCGGAAGAATTGGTAAAGATGATTTTTGGCATACGACAAGTTAGAGTCAGGGATCACGGTGAGATCGCTAGAATCGAAGTCGGTGCGGATGAGCTCCCTAAATTATTCGAGCCAAGCAAGCTTGCAAGGCTCGATCTTAAACTGAGGATGCTAGGTTTCAGATATGTCTGCATCGACACTCGAGGCTATCGCACAGGAAATCTTGTTATAGTAGAGTGATAATTATCGTAAGTCGATAGAATGTCAGCTTATACTGCCACTAATACTACTACTCAAAATGATTCGATTTATTTGGATAATGCTGCTTCCACTCCCTTATTAAATGAGGTATTCCTTGAAATGATGCCCTATCTTAGAACACATTATGGCAATCCCTCATCCCTCCATAAGCACGGATTTGATGCTAGACGTGCTATCTCAGCAGCAAGGAGACGAGTTGCATCTATAATTGGCGCGTCAGATAAGGAAATAGTCTTTACTTCTGGCGGTACGGAATCTAATAATCTAGCAATAAAGGGAGCACTAGAATGTCGATCTAAAGCCTCGAGAAGGACTCATTTAATTACAAGCAAGATAGAACACGAGTCAGTACTAGAACCTATTAGAGAACTTGAAAAAGAGGGGTTTGAAGTCACTTACCTCCCAGTATCAAATGACGGGATTGTTAATCCTGATGAAGTGAAAGAAAATATTTCAGGAACGAAGACAGCTTTTGTAAGTATCATGCTTGTAAATAATGAAGTTGGAACTATCCAGCCTGTGAAGGAAATTGCGAAAATAATACGGTCGACAAGTAAAGAAATCTTACTACATTGTGATGCTACTCAAGGTGTAGGAAAAATCCCTGTAAACGTGCAGACCCTGGGCATAGATCTACTCACGATCTCATCTCATAAAATAAATGGTCCGAAAGGTACTGGCGCACTTTATGTACGACGTGGCGTAAGAATAAGTCCCCTGCTACTTGGAGGAGGACAGGAGGCATTACTCCGCTCAGGCACAGAAAATGTATATGGCATTGTAGGCTTTGGCAAAGCATGTGAAATCGCTCTGTCGAAAATTACCAGTAACGAACGTGAAATCTCAATAATTCGTAACTACTTGGTTAAAAAAGTCCTCAATGATATACCTAGTGCACGATATAATGGTTCTGTAATTCACAGAATTCCGAATAATGCTCATTTCACAATTTCAGGGGTAAACGGAGAGGATCTAGTTATGAAACTAGACGAATATGGTATAGCAGCCTCTACAGGGTCTGCATGCTCCTCGAGAAAACAAAAATCTTCTCATGTCTTAAAGGCGATGGGATTTTCCTATGATGAAGTAACTGGTTCACTCCGGATAAGTTTAGGTTTCCAGAATACAATTCAGGAGGTGGATCGATTCGTCACGATATTATCCCAGGTTATCGAAGAACTAAGAAAATTTTCACCCATTACCCCTAGATTATAGCCATACGCCGACAACATTCTTATTCTAGGCTTCATACCCTGGAAATAATGTCCAACGGATCGATTTCGGACACCTACGCTAATTTTCCAGATAAATCCCAGCAGGCCCCTGATTTTGAGCTGCCTGATACTGACATGAAGACACATAGACTTAGTGACTACAGAGGGAAAAAAATGATATTGGCTTTTTTTCCAGCCGCAGAATCCCCTGTTTGTACTCGGGAAATGTGTAGTTTTAGAGATTCTATTGGCGAACTAAGCAAATATGAATCACAAGTGATTGGAATTTCAGTCGATGGCCCCTTTGCAAATAAGATGTTTGGTCAAAACCATCACATTAATTTTCCATTGTTAAGCGATTATAGAAGACAAGTAGTTAACAAATACGGGATTGTCATGAAAAACCTAGGCCCTTTAGCTGACTATGATGCAGCAAAGAGGTCTATTTTTATCTTGGATAAAGATCAGAGGATACAATATAGATGGGTATCTGACAATCCACTAATTGAACCCAACTATGAGGAAATAAAACAGGTTTTGAAGACCTTGTAAATCCTCTATTTATCTTTACACATGAATCCCAGTCTACCAATCCTCCTTTGTTTTCAGTATTTCGATATCCATTGGTATCGCACGAATAGGAATAATTAGCATTTTATTGGTAGTCATTGTAAAAACCACCGCAATGCACTGCAATTTAAATCCCTATCGTAATGACAATCATCATCAGAATCTCAAATCTATGGAGTGGCCGTATTCTGTTTGTTACCTGTTTATTCGATTATTGCAATGATATCATTTCTAGAAACGGTCGCTCCTTTCTTAACCCTAAGCTCCTTTATTATTCCATCCTTGTGCGCCTTCACAGCTACCTGCATCTTCATTGATTCCAATACCACAAGAGAATCCCCTTTCTTCACTTCAGCCCTTGCTGCTGCAAGAATATTAACGACCCGGCCTGGAATTTGACTAACTAGCATATTTTCCCCCCCTATTTTCGCAGTCAAAGATAAAGATTTTTCGAGAATCTCGGTCAGTTTAGAATGTTGCTTGACCGTATGCGTACGACCATTAATGGATAATCTTACTTCTGAACTCCCAGATCGAATAATCTTTGCAGAATAAAAGGAATCATCTAGAATGAATTCAAAATAATCTGATCCTGACTTTAACATTTTGATTTGATACTCCTTACCATTTATCTTTACGAGAATCAATCCACCCCCAAGAGATCTAACCAATTCGCCGTTTGCAATTTCCTTAGTTCCACCAATTTCAAAATCCATAAATGATTCACTCTTTGCCTTGCCCGCCAGTTCTCTGTTTCGAACTGATATTCTGTTGGTACAGGTGACTCCTTTTGACAAATTCTGACCTTAGTAGAATGGCTGAAATAGCTGGAATTAGATCTCTTTTTGAGCTTTCTACGGCGTCACGATTCATCCTGTCTAATATACTAAACCTCTCAAGATAGTCTGTTGAAAGTTCTCCTTTTATGAAATTATCCTCATCCATTATAGTCTTAAACAGTGGTATGGTGGTATTAATCCCTTCAACGGTAAATTCGTTTAGGGCATTTTTAGTGCGAACCCTAGACTCTTCAAAATCTTTACCCCATGCTATCAATTTTGCTACTAGGGAGTCATAGTATCCTGATACTGAGCACCCCGGATAGAGATACGTGTCAACTCTTATTCCTGGCCCATATGGTATAGTACAAGTCGGTACAGTCCCTAATGATGGTGTAAAGCCAAAAAAAGGATCCTCGGCGTTAATTCTACATTCAATTGCGCATCCACGTAAGCTCAAATCATCTTGCTTGAAAGGAATTGCTTCGCCCTGTGCAATTGAAATTTGGAGTTTTACAAGATCTATCCCTGTAACCAGCTCAGTAACAGGATGTTCAACTTGTAATCTCGAGTTGATTTCGATAAAATAGAAATTCCCCTGTTCGTCTCGTAGAAATTCAGCCGTTCCTGCATTTAGATAGTCGACTGCTTCTGCGGCTCTGACTGCTATTTCTCCAATTCTATTCCTAGTTTCATGATCCAACACTGGCGAAGGGCTCATCTCAATGAGTTTTTGGTGTCTTCTCTGAATGGAACATTCCCTCTCAAAGAGATGTCTACCTTGGCCGTGCGAGTCTCTTACTAACTGATACTCAATATGCCTAATCCTCTGTAGATATTTTTCAACATAGAGAGCAGCCTTTCCGAATGCAGCTTTTGATTCTGCCGCAGCCATCTCAAATTCTTGACGCAACTGTTTTTCATCATTAGCAAGTCTAATTCCTCGACCTCCTCCTCCGAAGGCTGATTTTAGTAATACAGGATAACCAGCGATAGCCGCTATATCAATAGCCTCTTCCATATCATTAATTATTCCATCACTTCCCGGAACAAATGGAATATCTGCCTTCTTCATTACGGCCTTGCATTTCATTTTATCGCCCGTAATTTCCATAGCTTTTTTCTTTGGGCCAATAAATATAATTCCGTTTTTCGAACATAGTTCCGGAAAGTTTTCATTCTCAGAAAGGAATCCATAACCAGGATGAATAGCATCCGCACCAACATTAGTCGCAATCTCGATTATTTTGTCGATGTTAAGATAGCTTTCTGAAGGAGAAGGTGGTCCGAGATAATACGCCTTATCTGCCCTCTTTACATGAATAGATCTGGCGTCTTCGTCCGAATAAAGTGCTATTGATTTAATGCCTAGCTCACCGCATGCACGAATAACTCTAAGGGCTATCTCACCCCTATTGGCTACTAGCAGACTTTGGATTTTTTTTGCCAAACCCATCACATTTCTAAAGATTTATGTTTCCATGTTTCTTCGCCGGTCTAGATTCCTTCTTATTTGTTAAAGCATTCAGCGCAGCAATTATTACTGGCCTTGTCTCCATCGGGTCTATTACCATGTCAATGATTCCTTTCTCGGCAGCAATGTAAGGATTAGCGAATTTGTCACGAAACTCTCTAGCCAGTTTTTTCTTTACCGACGCGGCGTCAGCAGACTGTTTTAGATTTCTTCTATGGATAATTGTAATTGCGGCCTCAGGTCCCAAGACGGCGATTTCGGCTGTCGGCCACGCTAAGTTCACATCGGCTTTCAGATTTTTACTTCCCATTGCAATGTAGGCCCCTCCGTACGCTTTGCCTATAATACATGTAATTTTTGGAACCGTTGCCTCACAGTATGCATAGAGCAGCTTGCTCCCATGTCGAATTATTCCGTTATGTTCCTGATCGGCCCCTGGCAGGTATCCAGGAGTATCAACTAAGGTAACAAGTGGGATATTATAGGCATCGCAAAATCTAATAAAACGCGCAGCCTTGTTTGACGAATTTATGTCAAGTGCTCCTGCTAGGTACATCGGCTGATTGGCAACTATTCCAACTGATCTTCCGTTCAATCTAGCAAAGCCTACAATAATATTTTCAGCGAAAAGCTCGTGAACTTCAAAAAAATCTCCGTTATCGACAACTGAGTTTATCACTTGCTTCATGTCATACTGTTCGTACGGATTCTCGGGAAGAATGTTTAATAAATTTGTATCAAATCTATTTGGCTCATCCGTTGTTTCTACTATCGGCGCAGGCTCTGAATTATTTTGGGGAATGTATGACAATATTTTCTTTATCTTGTCCATGCATTCATATTCATTTTTCGCCACAAAATGAGCAACACCAGATTTTGTAGCATGGGTTATTGCACCGCCTAATTCTTCAAATGATACTTCCTGACTCAGAACTTCCTTTACGACCTCTGGGCCTGTTACAAACATCTGCCCAATATTTTCAACCATTATAACAAAGTCCGTCATAGCGGGGGAGTAAACTGCTCCTCCAGCACAGGGTCCTATGCTTGCAGTTATCTGAGGAATCACACCTGACGCCATAGTGTTCCTAAAAAAAACATCGCCATAACCATCTAAACTCATGACACCTTCCTGTATTCTAGCGCCGCCTGAATCAATTATACCGATCAATGGAGCGCCAGATTTCATAGCATGATCCATTAATTTTGAAATTTTCTTTCCTGCCATCTCTCCTAAAGAACCCCCGAGCACGGTGAAGTCATAAACGTATACGAATACCTGGCGGCCATAAACCTCGCCAAATCCAGTTATGACTCCGTCTCCGTAATATTTCTTCGAATCAGGATCATCACTGCGATGTACGACATATTTGTCAAGTTCAAAAAATGTTCCTTCATCCAAAAGTAGAGCGATCCTCTCCCTGGCGGTCAACTTGCCTTTTGAATGTTGGGCGTCTATCTTCTCCTGACCACCGCCTCCCTCGGCCGACTTTTTCATTTGGTACAACCGCTTTAATTTATCTTCATGCATGGCCGTCCATTAATGCCAGGAGTTGGATATATAAATTAATTACGCATAAAACTATCTTATTATGTAGATACTTTGAGTCAAGATTTAGGTCTTGAATCTGGGAGTATAGGTATTTCGTTTCATCTTGATGTGGTCCATGTAGACATTACAAATTATTGGACAAGATAACAACTCGTAAACGATGCGACTGCTTGAATAGTTTGTCAGGATTAGTGCAATTGTTATACAGGGATAATAGATTAGTTCAGGTTAAATTAAATTAAATTAGATTACATTGGATTGTATGGAGTTATAGTATATTTGGCTGATCCATCGTAGTAGTCCCTAATCATTATTCTCTACTCATACTACTGACAACTGACAACAATTGACCTTTCCCCTCCAAAATTAGGTAAAACGTTTAATAAACAATGTAAGAGCGGAAACCAGAGAAGAGGTCAACGCCTGCGTAGGATAACTGCAGGTGCATTAGAAAAGTAAATTCCTACTCACGTAGGCCGCTTCTTCCACCCTTGGCTCTCCGAAAGTAATTCATACCCATGTTGTAATTCTCAAATAATGATTGCGTTGTACTCAAGCGATTAGTCAGTTCCTCAATCTCTAACTTGTTTTTCTCAGCATTTTTTTGCAACTCCTGCAATCTCTTCCTCTCTTTTACCAACAAGTCAGCCACAATATACTCGTATTCGCTTGACATACGAGATATATTTTATAAGGATTAGATTTATTCTTTACTGCCAGTATCAATGATAATAAGATGCTTCCAGTCTTACATACGTATAGCTTTCCATGTCAGAATTCAGACCAAAATACTTCATTAAGTTGTCGCCCTATGCTGGATATTGGTATGGTAGCAGTAATATTTTGTAGTCAAGAACTGGATCTATCATTGCCTCAATAAGCTATCAAGATTTTTTTGTAAAAGAGGGAAAAGATCTCTTTTGACAATTTCATTATACCAATATTGATTATAATGGCTAATTGAAAGGAACAAAAATTCCAAAAACGGTCTTAGTTGGAATTCATATGGTAGCATATCAAGTGCCATTGCCGCTTCATCCAAATAATTCTTGCACTTTCTTATTGTCAACTCGAAGCCTTTTGTTACATCATCAGTGACAAGAGAATAATAAAGTGGCCATGATGGGATCTTTATCGAGCCATTTTTTATCGCATCCTGAATCTCATTTCCGCATCCAACACACTCACTTGCCTTTGCCATCCCTAAATGATATACATCTGCAAGAGGCCTACGGTTAAGCGACATGTTACGCGCTGCTGTGCCCATGACTGCACGGTATTTTTTATAACACCCGATCATTTGTTCATCAGTAATTGATTCAGGTTTCTTCTTTAGTCGCGTGTCGATATATTGTCCAATTCTAGCATCTTTAAAGCCTTCTTCAAACGCTCCCAGTACAGAATCTCCCCCTTGAGAGATCTTTTGTCTAGCGACTTCAAGGATGTAAGGATTCATAAGCTTATAGTCATCGAGATATTCTAAATCTTCATCCTTGTCCATTATCCTATCCATTGGTTCGCTTAAATCAATGGCGATAAGATGTCCATCGATAACAGAATTTCTAGTATCAGGAGGCAGTCCTTCCTTAAAGTAATCCTCCGCACCATCAAATAGTGCGTGCAGAACTGGAAAAGTCATTACAACAAAGTTAGAATTAAGAATTCTTTCAACTCTGTCAGCAAGAATTTCTGGTCGTGATAACCTAGCCATTGTGTCAACCACTTTTTTTTCTTCCAAAACAAGTTCAGAAGACCCAATCTCATCTGTAAATTTTTTTAGTGTGATGGCAGGATTTGAATCAGAAATAATCTGTCTGTGCAATGATAGTAGAAATCTCTTGGTAAATTCTTGGAATTGTTCTTCATTCTCCCGATCATATTTCTTAAACTGCCTATATCCTTTCTCACGTAGTAATGCCTGCTTTATGATGTCCTTACCAGCCCTCGTACTCATTAATGTACTTTTTTTAAAGAGAGAGCCATCCTTGGTATTCATGTATACTGGTTTCAGTATATTGCCTCGTTATTTAAGTTTCATAGCTAATGCTTATTAAATTTGGAAGGCTCCTTGCGGTTTCTAAAATATTATCATTAAAAAAAATATATGTAAATTGCTAATTTGGTCCAGCAAATCAAGATATTCTTAATACTACAGATCTAGATCTTGCATATGAGATCTTTAACTCATGTAATTTTATCCCTCGCTTTCTATCGTGATGACATGGCAATTCGTTCTTGTTCATTCTTCTTTTTTATTGCATGGCTTGACATATCGTTATTGGAAGCCATTACAAGTTCCTTTGAAAGTGCCTCTTCAATTGTTTGGGGATTGGTATAAGTAGATTCTTTGACGCCTTCTGCGATAAATCTTAGTGCAAGGTCGACCCTTCTAAGAGGGGCAACATCGACTGACACGTGGTATACAACACCACCATAGACAATTCTAGTTGTGTCCTCATTCGGGGAGGAATTCTCGACTGCCTTGACTAGTATATCGATAGGATTCTTGCCAGTCTCGAGATGAATAATATCCAAAGCCGTTTTAACAACGTTAAGAGATTTTGCCTTCTTACCGCCCATCCTTCCGGTGTTTTTGGCATACCTTTTACCAAAATGCATCATCTTGTTTGCTAGCCTCTCTACTATGTGTATTTCAGCTTTTTTCAGTCTTTGGTGTTCGTGTCTTCCAAACGTTACAGGAATTACAACAGGAGGCTGCAAAGATATAACGTTGCGCAGACCGACGTCGTTTATCTCGATTTTCCGGGTATCCCATTTGTTAAATAGCAGAATATTTACTTGTTCTTTACCGCTCGTGCCAAATCATCTCCTAGGTTTTTCCTTCTTGCCGTATACGAGCTCATTCAGAGAAACACCGTTGACTTTAAAAACTTGCCATCTGACTCCCGGTATATCACCCATGGCCCCGCCCATTGAACCCCCTATGCCTTCTAATATTACTTCATCATGCTCGTCAACAAAATTCAGCGCCCCATCTCGTGGTAGAAAGGCAGTGATAGATTTTCCATTCTTGATAAGTTGAACTCTAACACACTTCCTTACCGCTGAGTTGGGCTGCTTGGATTCAATTCCCACCTTTTCTAATACAATACCTCTAGCTTGTGGTGATCCCTCCAGTGGATTTGCCTTCTTGTCGAGCATCAGCATCCGACGCTTGTAATACTTATTTGCCCATCTGGCACGATTTCTCTTGGAGCGTAAAACGCGACCGGCAAATAGTCCTAATGGAGATTTAGACATTCATATATACACCTCATTACTATCACCTGAAGATTGTTCGGAATTGATAATAAAAACGTTAGATATCTGAAAATAACGCCTTGCTAAAAGTCTTGCTTTTTCTGCGTTTCGACCTTCTCTACCTACTACTATTCCCTTTTTTTTCGCGTCTACGACAACCACAGCTTGTCTACTTCCATCCGTTCGCTCATCGATCCGTATCTGATTTATCATATCACTATTCAATATATTGCCTATAAACTCCGAAACATCGTCTGAATATTCTACAAGTTCGACTTTTCTGGCAACAACGCTTTGTAGTTGCTTGATGGTAGCGCCACCCTTCCCAATAGCAAGACCCATCTGGTTCTTATTAATTACAAAAATTACCCGATCCATCTTATCATCTACGATGCAGTCCCTAGCCGTAACGCTAGTAACGCTTTGGAAAAGTGACATTAGGCGTAGTTCATCAGAAGTAAGCTTAATTTTTTCAGTCATATCTCAAATCACGATAATTTATCCTACGTTTTAGCATCAATTGGCAATTCTTGCTGAATATCAAAGTCCAATTTAAGTCTTCATACTCTACTAAGTCACACTAGATTAAAAATGGAAAACCAATTTATTAGTGAATCTTTTTTTTTCTCCGTTCATGATCACTGGTGTTCTGATTTTTCTGAGCATCAAGTATTACATTAATATCTTCTTCCGTTCCACTCTTCAGTCCAATTACACTGACTCTAAAAGGCTTGTTACATAACTTTCCTAGTTGGACAGAATTACCTTCGTAATAGCAAATTGGAACCGTGGATTCCCTCGATATTTCTTCGATTTCCACTCTTGCTGCTGATGGAACCGAATTCGATATGATTAGCAACTTAGAGGCCTTAATCGAGGGCAGCACCTCCTTAATCCCGCACTTGTATTTACCAGGCGCCACTAAATCTTTGATTACTTTATTGAGTACTTTTACCATTATCTTCTTCCTCTTTCACCTTCATATAAAGATCCACCATGCCTGTACCTACAGGTACTGTTGCGCCGACTATAACATTTTCTGTAACCCCTCTCAGACTTTCAACCTGGCCCTCCAATGAAGCTTTTGCAATAGTAGGTACTGTAATTTCAAAGGCGGCTCTCGCTAGAACGGATGTTTTTGTACCAGCAATGCCGTGTCGGCCAATCTGTTGTAGGTAACCCTTGGAAGTCATGAGATCAGCAACTAGCATAATATGTCGCATGTCTACCTCAAGTCCCTGTTCCTCCAAGGTATTCGTAATCTCTTTTACGAGAGCAGTTCTTGATGCTTCAATTCCCAACGTTTGCCATATCTCATATACATTGTTAGTAGTAGACCTAGAGGTATCTATGCCCTCAATCGCTACTACCTTGGCAAGATTGGATCCGGCTGTTTGTATAACCCACTCGTCATTTTGCTTGACGATAGTAACTCGTTCGATGTCTGGTACACCCTTAACTCTGTTGTTGAGAAGCTTATTTCTAAGTGTTAGTAGTGTTTGTGCATCAGGATTTCCTGGAACCGAAACCCTGATGAGGTATTTCTTCTCGTTCATTGAGATCTCATATTTCTTTTTCGATCCTTTCAATACTTCATATACTTCCTCCAGCGTGCACCCACGCTCTGTTAGTTTAGTATCAGAAACGGAAAAGGTGAGTGTCCCATCATAATCCGTATCTGTTTTTTCTACTAAATCGCTAACTCTAGTAAATATTATCTCCCTTGCAACTTCAAGCGCCTTTTCCCTAGAGATTCTATGCTCTTTATCAAGGTAAATGTCCATAGTAGGGGTAACTGGTTTTTTTCTTGCATCCACTAGTTCTATTAGCCTGGGAAGTCCCAACGTGACGTTCCTTTCCTTAACTCCAGCAAAGTGAAAGGTTCTAAGAGTCATCTGTGTACCTGGTTCTCCGATAGACTGGGCCGTAACTACCCCGACTGCTTCGCCAGGTTCTGCTCTTGCTTTTTCGATTAAGTCCATAGTCTTTTTTAGAACGCTTTCGATGCCTTCTAAGCTAAGTGGGTTTCCAGTGATCGTCGTCTCAAGATTCCTCTTCAATCTGTCGTTCAGATCCTTACCGAATTTCTTTAATATTCCCTCAATCTCAGCCGGTGTTGCCTTTTTGCCAGTATCTACAATTGATGCGCTTTCAATCAATCTTAATATATTTATAGCTTCACCGTGATCGCTTTTTGCTGGATCTATTCCGTCTTCACCATACAAATACTGAATTATATTCCCGTGTGGATCACGAACAGTATGATCGTATTCAATTTTTAGGTGCTCTAGAGCGTTAATTAATCTTCTTTGCATGTACCCAGACTGCTGGGTTCTAACTGCTGTATCAACTAGACCTTCCCTGCCTCCCATGGCATGGAAGAAAAATTCTAGTGGACTCAGACCATCTCTATAATTTGATTTAACGAACCCACGCGAAGCTGGATTGGTGTCATTTATCGTAAAGTGTGGCAGAGATCTGTTGTGATACCCCTTGTTAATTCGCTTTCCTCTAATAGACTGCTGCCCCAATGCCGCAGTCATCTGTCCAATATTAAGTGTTGATCCACGTGCGCCGGTGGAAGCCATGATTACACCAGAATTGTTGTCCGGAAATGCTCTGTCGGCTGTTTTTCCGGCTCTATCCCTTGCTCTTGACAGCTCATTTACCACGTATAATTCAAGAGCCTCCTCCGGAGAAAGACCTCTAGTAAGTGGCAGGGTTCCCTGGTCATACTGTAATATCAAATCATGAACGTTGTCATATGCCTTTTGAACTACATCATTAATTTCCTGTCGTGTTTTATCATTTAGCCATAAATCTGAGTAGCCATATGAAAAACCTCGATGGGTTATGTACGTCTTGAGCATAATCAGAACAGAATCAAGGAACTTTCGAGCAGTATCATTTCCATAATCCTTTGCTATTCGATGTAGCACACTATCTGGTTCTTCTGCTCCTATTGAAGCCTTATCTATCACTCCACTCACGAGTTCTCCATTTCTGATTACAACATCTTTCCCTTCACCTTTTGCTGCCTTGTTCCACTTTGAGGTAATTATAAAATTGAAGTCATGAGGAAAGAATAATGAAAACAACTGTTTGCCGGTATAGTATTTTTCGCCTGCGCTATTTGTCTTGCGTTCTGGCAAGGTGCCTTTATAGCCACCTATTAGAGCCATGTTTGCAAATTCTTCCCTACTAAGTATAGTTTGATCGGATGTAAGGATGAATGCTCCCGTAATAAAATCCCTGATCCCGCCAATAATAGGTCCGCCATACCTCGGTGAGATGAGCTGATCCTGGACTCGCATCAATAATGCTGCCTCCGCTCTGGCTTCCTCGCTTTGAGGGACGTGTAGATTCATTTCGTCTCCATCAAAATCTGCATTGTAAGGAGGGCAAACTGCAGGGTGTAATCGAAATGTCCTATATGGCAAAACTCGCACATAATGAGCCATGATAGACATTCTGTGTAACGAAGGCTGCCTGTTAAAAATTACGATATCTCCATCCGACAGATGTCTCTCAACTAGATAATTACTGGAAAGAGAATCTGCTATTGTATTCCTATCATTTACATAGTCAAGTCGAATCTTAACTCCATCTGGTCTTATGATATAATTAGCACCAGGATATATGTTAGGTCCATTAATAACCAATTTCTTTAGTCGCTCGAGGTTCCACTGGGATACAGTCTCTGGTATAGTCAGTTTTTTGGCAACATCTACTGGCACACCCACATTTGAAATGGCAAGATTCGGATCGGGCGAGATCACTGTTCGACTTGAGAAATCTACTCTTTTTCCAGACAGTGAGCCACGGAACCGTCCCTCTTTCCCCTTTAATCTTTGAGTCAGAGTTTTTAGAGGTCGTCCCGACCTATGATGAGCTTGTGGGATCCCCGACACTTCATTGTCAAAATAAGTGGTTACATGATACTGTAATAGATCTACCAAATCTTGTACGATTAGTGGAGGTGTTCCAGCCTCTTTGCTTTCCTTGAGCCTTTGATTGACCCTTATAATATCGACGAGCTTATGAGTCAGATCGTCTTCTGATCTGATTCCAGTTTCCAGTATTATGGATGGTCGGACAGTCACGGGCGGCACAGGTAGCACTTGTAGCACGAACCACTCTGGTCTGGCCGTTTTAGGGTCATATCCGAGCACAGTTAAGTCTTCATCAGGAATGTGGACCAATCTCTCTCTAATGGTAATGGGCAATAACCTGTTTTCACCTACATCTGTCTTCTCCACGAATATTGTCGGTTTCGTAAATACTAAATCATATTGTTCTTTCTGGCAATGAGGACATACTTTGACCTTCTTTGCCTTGTCAATTATCTCATCTTTAACATTCTCTAAGGCAATGACAGCGTATGCTGCTTTGCTATCTCGCAAATCTTTGTATTTTGATAATTCGTCAGGAGTTAACTTGATTCTGTTGCAAGACCTGCATGTTATTATAAGTAGCTTGTGGATGTCGTCAACAAAGGCTATATGAAGAACAGGCTCTGCAAGTTCTATGTGTCCGAAGTGACCTGGACACTTGGCAGATGTATTACCACAGGTAGCACATTTTTGACCAGGCTCTAAAGTTCCAAGACGATTGTCCATCAATCCACCCTGGACTGGCATTCCATCCTCATCATACGTCTCTGGGGCCGTAATTTCTGCAACACTAAATTTCCGCACCTCAACCGGAGACCATACGCTGAATCTAATTCCTCCAAGAATTTTTAAGGATTCCTCCATCATACTAGTACATCCTCCTTTCGATTCATACCTTCTCCCTCGCTATTAATCTTGGAGCTACATTCAAACTCATCATTTCCTGAAGAAGTAGTTTAAATGCATATGCGATGATTACCGAAGATATTTTTGCCTTCTCGCCACAAACCCGACAGACGAATCTCCGCTGCTTTACATCAAAATATGCTAGAAGTCCGCAGCGTTCGCAAACATTTACTTCTGCCTTATCAGACTCCTCAAGCAATCTGTCCTTCAGCATCATCGATGCTCCATATGCAATGAGACAGTCCCTTTCCATTTCCCCAAATCTGAGTCCACCACCACGTGCTCTTCCTTCCGTAGGCTGCTTTGTGAGCATTTGAACCTGTCCTCTTGCTCTGCTGTGAATTTTGTCGGCAACCATGTGGTGTAGCTTTTGATAATATACTACGCCGATGTAAACGTCTGCCGGAAACCGTTTTCCGGTTCTGCCGTCGTACATCATCTCTTTTCCACTATAATCAAAGCCATATTGTGCCATAACGTCTTTAATATCGTCCAGTTTTTCACCCAAGAAGGCGGATCCATCGACGATCTTGCCCCTCAACGATGCAGCTTTACCACCCAGCGATTCCATAAATTGTCCCACAGTCATTCTTGAAGGAAAGGCGTGTGGATTTATCATGATATCCGGTACAACTCCTTCGGCAGTATAAGGAAGATCTTCTTGGCTTACAAGCATTCCTACAACTCCTTTTTGGCCGTGCCTTGATGCGAATTTGTCTCCAATTTCCGGTATTCTCATATCTCGTACTCTTATCTTAAACATCTTCCCGCCCTCAACTGATTGAGTCATTATCACTGTATCCACAACGCCGTTTTCCGAAGGCCTAACACCTACCGAAGTGTCTCTTCTATAAGGTCCCTTTACTTCAAATTCTTTATATTCTTCCATAAATCTCGGGGGGGATGTTCTACCTATGAGAATGTCACCACCACTCACTATAGCTTCGTGCATAATAGCACCGTCCTGTTCCAATAGTCGGTATGCTTTCTCACCTCTATATCCTCTAATATTCGCGTCTGAAAGTGGGAGTTCAAAGTTATCCTTCATCCCACCAGGATATTGTTTTGCTTCTGCTTCATATACTCGATAAAAGAATGTCCTACCCAGCCCTCGATCCACCGATGACTTGTTAAATACGATAGCATCCTCGATATTGTAGCCCTCAAATGGTAGAACTGCAACAACTGCATTCTGTCCTGTAGGCCTCTCATCTAAACCCAACAAGTTTATTGCTTTTGTATTTACCATCGGAATCTGAGGATATAGCATAAAATGCTGTCGAACGTAGGTACTTGCGTTCATTAGAGGTGTTGAAAATCCCAAGCTCTGTTTTGCCATTGCACTTTCGTACGTATTTCTTGGTGATTGATTATGCTCGGGATAGGGTATAATTGAAGCGCCAACTCCCAGAATTGCTGATGGGAATATTTCGATGTGAGTATGGGATTTACTAAGTTTCGATAGATCAATCGCAATATAACAATTTTCCTCCTCATTAGCGTCGACTAGTTCTATGATACCCATATACAGGAGATCAGACCATGATAGAAATTTTTTGGTGACCTTATCGACAATTTCACCTGTTATAAGTGGAGCACCATCTTTGACGACTGCAAGTGGTCTCAAGACCCTTCCGGCATTGCAACTAATATACATCCGTCTAGTGGCATTTTCGTTAAACGTGGAATAGAAATAGATTCCAACATGCGGATATATTTTACCACTTCTTCGCATTGTTCTTAAAGTGTGAGCCAACTGTTCACCACCTTCAGCGTACCCTATAAGCTGTCCATCAACGAAAATTCTGGTACCAATTCTCCTGAGATCTTCCCTGGCCTCATCAATATGTTCTACTCCAAGCTCATATAGCTTCTCGACAATCTCTGCTGGTGGAGCGCTCACAGAAATAATCGCAGATAAGGCGAGATTCTTAACTAGACCACAATTTGAACCTTCTGGTGTCTCTGCTGGGCAGATCCTACCAAAATGGGTGGCATGTAGATCTCTGGCTTCGAAATTCGGCTGACTTCTACTTAAAGGAGATTGAATTCTTCGTAAGTGACTGATAGTTGACATATAATTCGTTCGATCCAGTAACTGTGTCACGCCCACACGGCCCCGGCCCCAATTGCCCGTCGCAATCGCATTATTGAGTTTATCAGAAATTATCCCCGGTCTAACGGCCGCCGCTACAGCGTTGATCCCCCGCTTTTGTCCAGATCTCTCCAGCTGATATTTCATGTCCCTTATCAAATTTCTAAATGCGGTTCTGAATAAATCTGCTAACATTTGACCAGCAAATTTTATTACCTTATTACCGTAGTGATCCTTATCATCGGAGTCTATCCAACCCATTTTTAATTCAATCAGTTTACTTGCAGCTTCTCCTAGAAAGAGTGCTTTTTCATGACGATTATCTGGATTCTTACCCAGGTGAGGAAGCAATCCCCAATCAAGAAGCGTTTCTGCCCTTTTTATTTGGAACTCTTCAAGCATTCCAGGAGCAATTCTCTTGCTTATATAGATTATGGCATCTTGGCTAGTTATTACATCACCTGCCTTCTCAAAAGAAGGCTCCAGGTCGTCTTGAATAATTTCGTTTAGCGAAACCGCGTTCGCAATATCCTTATCTGATTCTAATCCCAATGCTCTGATTAGCGTAACAAGTGGAATATCTACTGGAGAACCTGGGATCTTGGCGACAACAGAACCATCTGGTCTCATGATCAATTCCAATTTAGCTCTGTAGCCAACTATTGAAGAATAGACCTTTGCTTTGTAAAGTAAAGTTCCTGTCGCCTCCTCCACATCTACTATAATTTTATTGTACGAAAGGTCCTCCAATCCAACTATGACACGCTCAGAGCCGTTGATCACAAAATACCCACCAGGATCTCTGGAATCCTCGCCCATTTCTATCAATTTTAGTTCAGGCAAATTATGTAGTATGCATGCATTTGACTTGACCATGACTGGCATGTCCCCGACATGAATAAACCTCGATTCTAATATTTTACTGTCCTCAACTATACTAGACTCGAGCATAATCGGAGAGGCATATGTTAAATTGCGAAGTCTTGCTTCCATGGGTGCCACATGGGTTATGGAGCCATCGAGCTCCATGATTCTAGGCTGTTGCAGCTTAATCTTACCAAGTTTAATCTTGTACGGATACTCGGCCGTTTCGATTTCGATTTCTCCAACTTCATCAATGATGCTCTGCAATCCTCGTTCCATAAATTCATTATAGGAATTCAAGTGCTGACGGGCTACTCCTTCTCGTCTAAGAATATCATTAATAATTGGCCACATATCAAGAAATTCCGACATAAATATTAGCCTTCTACGACGTAGCGGTAATATACACTTTCACCCGCAGTTGGGCTTTTTCTTGTTATTTTTATGATATCCCCTGGACGTACATCAAGGTCCTCAATCCCTTTATCTGTAGTTGTAATATAGGGCAGTTGACTAGGCCTTGCATTAAATTTTCGCAATACTTCTTCTGCCAAGTCCTTTGGCAGTATTTCATGCTTTGGTTGATAAACATGATTGGATATCTTTATAACCTTCTTTTCTGAGGACATATTTTACGTCCCCGCCTCACCGGACTTAAACGACAAGTTCCACGTCAGAATATTTCCAGCGTTCACTATACCATTGAGAAAAGATAGCACATATAAGTGATATCGTTTTTATGATCAAATCCTCATGTGAAACAAAAATGATTGGATAAATCTTAGAAAGGTAATGATCTACTTAATTTTCCTCTGCGTTGGATTTGATTAGTATGTTATCAGCATCAGAGATTACTAAGATCTTATGATTTCTTCCATGTTTTTCCATAAGGCGATTTAATATCTCTTTGCTTCCCGTATATGGATATAAACCGAGCTTTCCATTTAGATAGTATTGAGGGATAGTAGACATAATACCCAGATCATATTGTAATTGCAGCTCTCGTAAGTATAGGAGGTGTTCCTGACCCTCAACATAGGTCTGACCACCAAGGCAATTTTGCAGTTCAATCCTTCCCTCAACGCAATCGCGTAAGGCGCCGTTTCCTATGCCTTGAGTATTCTCGGCCAGTAATACTGCCGAGCCATTTCTCTTTACAAGGTGTATCGAATTCCACAACGAATTAAGTGAACTCGAGAGAGTCTCATGGGGCCCTTCTTCGTTACTTGTACAGATAATTGTAGAACCACTACTAATCTCTTTAGTCTCTGTTATCGCAGACAAATAGCCTAGTGCGCTGTTAAATGCCTCAACTATGTGGTCATGGAATATAGCTGAAATACCATAAGAATTCCCTACCACTTCAATAACCTCAGCCCTCAATTCGCTAAAAACTGATAATGCAATTTCTAAAGGCGGTCCAACTATACCTGGTGCCGGTAAATTCGTGACTCTGGAATTAAATGCTTCTGTCATCTTATCTGGATAAAAGTAACGAAGTAGCATTGTAGGGGCTCCGCAATACCCAAATAATGGGTCATGTTTTGTGTGAGAGATGATTAAAATTTTTTGAAATTTTTTAATCATAACCTCAAACGGCTCTGAACCAATTCTCTCTATTGAACAGGCCTTGTTAGAAATATTAGCACGTAATGTTCCAACATATTTCGAAAAGGTCTCAATCGATACTTTTGATAAATCTATCGAACGATTGAGATCTAGTATCATCTCAATAGCTCGGGCTACCGATATTGACCCATCAGTTGCGAGGATAAGTGTATTTTCCTTCAGTACAACTCCACTAAGTTTGGCCCTTACCTGTGCATTGGATAAGAGATCTAGGTTTGATGAGATATGCTTTAGAAGATTTTCGAATTTAATATCAAGTACTATATGGGTACCTCCATACTTGAGCCATATTTCAGGCATCAAGAACCTAAAATGTCCCGTTAAAATAAATCTTTTTCCGTTCTGGCGTAGTTATCACTATTTACTTCGTCCTTTCTCGTCATCTTATGCTTTCCCTGCAAAAAATTTACCGTCGAAGCCTAGGTGTCAAATAATGCCTAGGAACATGCTAACTCTTACGGAAAAACCAGTTTAAAAGAATAATAAATCGCGTAAAGGGAGAAAATCAAATGACAATCATTCTGGTCACATTTCCTTATCTGGCTGATATTTTTTACATCTTTTTCTACGGTCCAAAACATTAAGCAGATGCTAACGCTGTTTTAGTACGAATCCACACGAATAGGCTAACTATCGTTAGCTTTCGTAAATCATTAAATTCTTCTCTTCCAACAATGTATGTAGATTATGTACCGCTCTATAAACTTCGCTTTCCTTTTTTGCACCTGTACAGACTAACTTTCCACTAGCAAATAGCAAGATTACAGTTTTTGGATCTAACATTCTATGTATCAAGCCAGGAAATTGTTCCGGCTCATACATACTTCTTGGAAGTACTCTGGCGGCTAGCTCCAAGTGAATTTTTCCACCCAGACTCGCAGATGCCACTATATTCTGAATTTCTATCTGTGGCTCATGCTCTATAGGGATCCCTCCTTTCTTTAGTTTTTGGACTACATTTTTCACTGCCTTTATAGCCTGGTCTTCTGACTTCGCGCCAGTGCACACCATCTTTCCAGAACTGAAGATTAATGTAGCTGTTTTGGGGGATTTCAATCTGAACACTAATCCCGGAAATTGATCAGGGTGATACTCAACGTCTGGAAAAATTTGAGTTATTAGATTTAAATTTACGGTTTGATTCACGGTAGCCGAAGCTACGACATTTTCGATGCTGACGATGGGCTTGGTCTGTGGCATAATATAAGTGGGGTTTATATATATGCACTATATATACTGTTTATAATATCATTATAGTAGATTTTAATAAATATATGAGTTACCTTATTCATTACCAAGGTAAATACTATGCAATCTAACGGCAAATAATTAGATTACTTCGCTATCCAATAATTGTTACTGGTCATACTATACGCAATAGCGGCTTTGTACTATGGAATTACCTAAGTAAAATATCCTTGGGTTATCAATCTGATTTATTGCACGAGTCCTGCCAAAAAGACTAGGCTTCTTTGACGTGCCCCCACTAGTCCTTATCGTGAATTTGCAAGTTATTCAACCATAAATATAAAGTGAGCTTAGTTTCAAAATTTTCTTATTTGTTAAAAAGGAGCATTGTCTAAAACCGCGCTGCGTAGCAGTCTTTATCATAAAAAGCTGTAGTACAAATAGCGACTGAAGTAATGTGCTAAGATAATTCCGAGTTGAATAACCAAAGTCTAGTGAACTAATATTCAAATCATTAGACGCACTATGAGGTAAGCTGCGGTAAGGAGAATTGCTTCTATTACCGAGTATTAGTATTCGATCTGTTCTAGTTACTCCAAATACTGGTGCATGGAAAAACTCGTCAATAGTGTAAGCATATGATCTTATTCCCAGAATTTCATTTGCCTTCAATGTCCCATATAGAGCAATTGGAAACAATAGTCCACTTCCCAAAATTATGTACGAACTAAAATTTTGTGCTCTAAGTAGGCTATTGCTCATCCTGTCAGCACTTTCGAAGAGGCGCGTAAGGTCTGGAAGGCGATTGATTTTCCTAACAAGCGAAAGACACATGAGGAGCGAAGCACCAAATCCTATTGAACCAGACGTGGTTATTCCAGTAGTACGATACTTTAGCTCAATCAAATCATCACACACTCTGGCCAATTTGCTTCTCGGATCCTTAGTAATGGCTACTGTTTTCACTGCTTTCTTTTTTGCCATCCTTGCAGCAACAATATTATCTAAAGTGTTACCAGATATCGATATAAAATATGCGGTCTTGTTATTTACAATATCAGGATTGATCAATATGTCTGAAGGATAACAAGATTTTGCCCTATGGTTCGAAGCATATTGTGCAAAAAGCGCTGCGGCATGAGAGTCTCCAGATCCAATAAACAGTGAATTCTCGGGACTATTTAGCGACTTGAGATTTAGATAAGTAAGATCTTCCAATTGATATCTAACCTCAATATACATAGCAAGAAGCGAATCCACGTGAGGATGATTTGCTCCCCACTTTATGATTTTTACTACAATTTGGTAGATTTAGCATATTTAACTCGAAAATTCGCGGCGCCGATTACGCATGAATAATCAGAATGAGACAAGAATATTAGTACCGAATTCGTTAATGTATTATGGTCGACTATTATCAGATCCTAGAGGTTAACCCTTCTGCAACATTGAATGAGATAAAGCAATCCTTTCGTACTTTAGCATTAAAGTATCATCCTGACAAGAATAAGAATTCTGAAAGTTCAAAGGAGAAATTTATGCAAATTATAGAAGCTTACGAAGTTCTTTCTGACCAATACGCAAGAAAAAGATATGATTCTATTAATTCCGAAAAAAGGTCTAACCAAGTCGGCCGAGAAAGATGGGTACCGTCAGCTGACTTCCGTAAAACCTATAGCTACTCGGAAATAAAAAAACAATATACAAATGATGCAATAACTGGAGGGATGTGGGACATAAGTGAAAGAACAAGCATGGGAATGTGGAAGGCCACAATGATACTATTTGGAGGCCTTGCTGTAATGGTGACAATTATTATCATGTTTCGTTGAGGCCAAAAATATTAAATTTAATTAGTTTAGATCAATTTAGATTCCAGAATATATAGGGTTTATTTGGCAAGGCTAATATTAGAACTATGCTGCACAAAGGCAGATAGATAGAACAGACGTGATTAAAATCAATCTATCTAACTTGGAGACCTGTGCTCAAAAGGATTAAAAGAGGTAATATGAAACTTTATTTGATTTGCGCGTAATCGCCATTGGAAGTCGCGTTTTTGTGACTAGTTTTCAACTTGCTGGTGTTGAAGGAATAAAAATATCTTCATCTGCTCAAATACTGAGTGAAATTAATAAATTAGGGTCGTCCGAGGACGTCGGCCTTATTCTTCTGAGTGATGACATGGCAAAAGAGATTCGCTTTCAACTGACTGACATAAGATCAAAAAAACCTATACCTTTAATTTTTGAGCTACCTGCTCCTGGAAGCACAAAAGAAAGTATTGATTACAGAGCGTTACTTAAGCAAATTCTGGGTGTATAGTTGAATAGAACGGATTTTGTTGTGCAACCTCCTAATCAGCTCGGAAGTTTCGATTAGCTATTTTTCTTCCGAATATAAGGTAGGCTGTATGTCCAATCATCCTCATCGAGGGTCTTGTCATTCCCTCCCTCGCTTCAATGGTTCTTATGAAAACTTCGCTGCAGTCGATATCAACAAACCCATTTTTGAGTGCTATAGCAGTTTTTTCTACTTGATTGACGGTAGGACAAATCGCTACAAAGGATCCGCTTTCTTTTAGTGCTATATAGACCTGTGGGACTATGGTCCAAGGATCTCCCAGGTCAACGATTGCCACATCAAAATCCTTTTCTTCGATAGCATGATGGGCATCAGCTTCGTTTAGGGTCGCAAATTCTGACATGCCAGCCTTGCCTAGATTTCGACTTGCTATGATTATTGACTCATGGTTAATATCGTATGAGTGAACATGACCCGTTGGTTTAACTATACTAGCAAGGAACGTGGTTATAGCACCGCTTCCAGTGCCAATCTCGAGAATCTGCGATCCACTAGTTATTCCTGCTCTTACGACAATATATCCAAGATCTTTAGGATACACAATTTGCGTTCTCCGCTCTGATTTCATTATAAAATCGTGAACTGTGGGTTTTACAAGGTAGATGACTTTACCGAGTGGAGTCTGAAGAGATGATCCATAGCCCATTCCAATAATAGATGGTATATCTATTACTCCTAGATGGGTATGTAGTTTCTTTTCTGACGTTACCTTAACTAACCATTTCTTAGTTCGATTATGAAATAACAACACATAGGAGCCTTCTTCGATACTCATAATTGGTACTCGAACACTTTTAATATGATAAAAATCTTCGTTATTCTACTGAATTTTGTCAATAAATATTTACAAATTAGGTATCACACTGTTAGGTCAATATTGAATCTGGTATCAGACGTAGTCTAGAATGCCAACAGGTTTGACGGAACCAATAAGACCTTAATGGAACTAAGTTATATTTACAAATTCGGATTATATGCGTATATATATACAACATTTAGTTAGTACATGGCAATTACCTTCGGCTAAGCCCCAGCAACTGAATAATCAGTAGAGACAATTTTTCGTTGTGTAAGTTCATTTAATGTAACGTATGAGCCATGAAATTTGCACACGGCAAACTAAACCCTGAGGTCTTTGTAAAAATAAGTGTTAATTTGGTACGTCAAACCATATGACCTGTGCTCATACAAAACGATCCACAAAGTTCGAGACTATCAGAATTATCAATTTACAAAATAATTCGCGTTAGGGATACTGAAAACATCACTTTTTGACCTTCTGAAGTATATGTCTTTTCATCATCCGGTAATTGCATTCTAATCTGATCACACATTATGGAGAATCTGCTCTTGGCTTTATCCGCCAGTTAGTCTAATAAATCTATTTTCTCCGTTAGTATGTTTTACAGTCAATGCTGCATAATCTAGATTTGCCAGTGCTATTGTAGCCGACTTTCTCACTTCTTCATTGGGGTCACTAAGCGCTCCGTTCAAAACATCCCTAGCTTTTTCAGATCCAATGACTCCTAACGCAATGGCTGCTTCATGCCTCACGAAAAAACTAGCATCTGTTTTGACGGCATCGGAAAGTGCTTCGATTGCACTAGAATATCCCAGCTGTCCCAAGGAGAATGCTGCTTCATGTCGAACAAGCGGCTCCATGTCAGTTCTAAGAACTGTACCAATATCCCTAACTACTGATTCGGTTGAAATATCCGCAAGTATGCAAACGGCCCTAGTCCGAATTACCATATCCCGATGATTTAGTAGCGCGGTAAAGTAGTTTACATTGTGGTTTTCATACTGCCGCTCCATCTCTTCTAGTGTACTCATTCTGCTATCCGGACCTTCAATCGAGTTAATAGTATCCATAGGATTTGTCTAGGTCAAGATAAACACTTATTTTTTTGTTGTGGCGTACTTTCCGAATAACCTCGACGATTTAATAAGGGTCAAAATCAGATACTATGAGAATGAGGATAAGATATTGGAGATTAGCGATATCAGAAGTTTTAAAAGCCAAATATCCAGTTAACAAAGTCAATCATTGGGAAATTAAATGCATGATGGGGGAGTACCAACACTTTGGAGTATTCTGGTACAAGTATGGCACCCCGTTTGACAAGGAACCTATCCCTGGAATATGCCTTTATTACAATGAGATTCCTCGTACGACTGTAGAAGAAATAGTTCAGTTGTTATACGAAAATTTTGGGGGCAATATTCAATATCGACAAACAAGGGTTTTCTTACGCGGCTCAAAGGAATTTGCAGCAGCAGACCAAGTCGGCATGTTGGCAAATCAACTGAGTCTGAAATTCAACTCTCCAGCCGAAATCAGTATTGAATTTGAAAGGATAACTGAGGAAGAAAAGTTGCAGGAATCTCTGAGTCTTCCGCCCGCTAAAGCATTACCAATTGTAGGTCCTGATTAGTATTAGTATTAGACTTTGGAAGATTGCAATAATGTAAGTATTATAGAAGTTCTTACATAGATCCCACATAAATCAGGGCTTCAATGAATCTGAAACGTGACTTTTATAATAATTTGCAATATTGATATAGGCGGAAACAGATGATGAGGTGGATCAATGGGAAATGTATCGTTAAATGAAGCTATTCTTTTATTGCAGAATTCGAGAGTCGCAGATTTTAACATCTGGCGATTTAAGAATTTGACTTTAAAACTAGATTTAAGTAATATGGATTTTTCTGACAAAAATCTGTCCGGTGCTTGTCTGAACGGGGCCTTATGCAAGGGTTCAAATTTTTCCGATAGCAAGCTATCTCGCATAAACCTAGTTCAAGCAGATCTCACTGATACCGATTTCACCAGGGCAGATCTCACAGGAGCGTTATTAATGTTGGCCGAGATGGATCGCTGTAGCCTGATTGATGCAAATTTAACGGTAACCAATTTAATGGGGGCAAGACTGCGAAACGCCAACTTATCTGGTAGCAGGATGATACGGACAGTCTTGATTGAGGCAGATCTTAAGGATACTAATATAAGTGTAGAAGGACGCAGTCAAGCATATACCAAATTTGCAAAGTTCTAATAGAAGTCTCTCCTAGAAGCCATATTCGCGCAACTAATCCTGCTTTTGATCATTCCGGACTTTAATCAGTATCAAATTTCTATTCGATTGAATGACTTTCGTATTGTAAATTCTATACTACTTATTAAGAGGCTTCTATCCAAATTGGCCGAAATACTTCCTATTTTGCAAAATGTGAGGTTAGGTCAATGAAATAGATAGCGACCGTCCTTACAGATAGCAAGAGTGATTCAACTGTCCATCAGGCCTAAAAAATAGCGACAAAAAATAGAGTAAACGTAATGCAACAGATGGTGCTTCTATTATGTAATATTCAGGCCCGACTTGGCTTGAGCAGACTAACAGTCTAAGATCTCTGCCATCATTAATCCGTGAATGGTTTGCGAGACATCATGTGTCCTAATAATGTTCGCTCCATTTTTCACAGATTTTATTTCGGCAACTATCGAGGCAACTAAGCGGTCCTCCGTTTTTGAATTTAATAAATGACCGATGAAAGACTTCCTCGAAACTGACACACATATAGGCTTTTGAAAACTTTTCAATTTGGTTAAGTTTAGAATTGCCTCTATATCACGAATGTAAAATTCAGCACCTTGAATTTTCGTAAAGAATGGGTTTTTACCTTCACTCCTGAAAAATCCAATAGATGGATCGATAATGACCTTATTCTCTGCAATCTTGGCTTGACGTGATATTGCTAAGCTTTCTCGCAAGAGTTTTTTCGTTGCTGATATCTGCCAGGAAGTGTGCAGTGACGGACCGCCGTATGCTCCAAGTATTATTGGTGTCTTGGTGTCCGCAACAATCGTAGCCATGTTTGCATCAAATTTGAGTCCAGAAATGTCATTAACGGCGTCAGCACCTGCTTCGATTGCTTCTTTTGCAACAGCCGACCTTGGCGTATCAGCTACTATTGGAAGATTACAACCTACCTTAACTGCTTTGACTGCATCAACCATCCTTCTTGCTTCTTGGTTGAGTGGGATGAGTGTCTGGAGATATGGGGCAGTCGACATTGCACCTATATCTATTAGACTGGCTCCCATATCTTCCATACTCTGCGCAGCTTTCGCAATCTCTTCGAATCTTGTCAAGACAGATCCCTTGTAAAATGATTCGGGACTAACGTTTATTATTCCCATAACCCTCACAGGTGCGTTATTACCTACGCACACTTCTCCTAGAAAAGTCAATTATTGAGATCACATTACAACTCAGAATTGTGTTTTTATATAAACAGTCTTGTTTATACATGATACTAGCTAAGGTTAATATAGAACTCGCAATCTTTTCTTGATAAAATATGCCTGAGATATACGTTGTGCTGAATTACTATATTATGAGTTGGTTCCTAGGAAAAATGTTCTTTAACTAAAAGTCAACATGGTAGATATACTCAATGGTCAGAACGCTTGACAAGACTCACACCGTTCTCTCCTATATTGAGGGGAGCCTTAAAAACGTAACGATTGTTAATGGCAAAAGTAAATTTCCAGGGTTCATTTTTTCTCTGCTAAATCCACCGATCCCCTTAGGCGGGAACATCGTATCTCTTGATTTATACGTTGACGAAATCCCGATTGCAAAGAAATCAATCTTTGTCGCTACTTCTGATGACATGGTCAATGCGTCCACTATCTCAGAAAACAGACCCATATCTTTTAGACCTTTTCAAAGTGCTAGATTTTTAATAACAAGGGAGTATATGTTAGAAAAGACCAAGAAACACAAAATAGTCATACTTAGCAAGCTTGAGGGATTTGAGCAAATAATTATCCCATTTACATTCAGAGACCGTGCTGGAGATCAGAGGGAAAGAATATTTATTCCGTCGAACATTTTTGACGAAGCAAATTTTGCTACCGATAGTTATGATACAATTTTTAAAAATTTTATGAGTCCTCTAATCCTTTCGAATAAAAAGGCATATGTTGTTTGTTCATCGAATGCAAATCTTTCTGCAAATTGGACGTGGATGGGGGCAAGATATGATAACGGCGGACTATATGTACCCCCAGCTAGAGCTTTTGGAAGGATTAATGTAGAGATCTCAATAGAAGGCGAAGTACGCAAAAGACTTCCGAATTTTGTCGCGTCCTCTAAACATGAAAATGGAATTCTCTATACTAGACATGAAGTTTCAGGGTTGCAAGTTAAGAGAACATTATTTTTGCCCTTGAGTCACAGAGGATTTGTAATGCGTCTAGAGCTATCAGATAAGACATTGGACTATAAGAAACTAGGATTAAGAAGGAAGACTAGTAGGCCACAAAGAAAGATAAGAATTCATTTTTTGATAGATGGAAATATAACAAGTTACGGCTTGGCAGCAATCTCACAACATAACTCGACTGATCTGATTGATAATGAAAATTGTCTTCTCATCCAAACTGCTGCCAGGAGGGACATCGCGCATTATTATGGAACGATAGGTGTTTCCCCTAAAACATTGAAACCTTCCAAAGTCCTGACTGATTCTTTCGATAACGACCTGGAGATTTCCTATGACTTAGCAATCGAACCTGACAAGAATGTTGAGATTGCGTTGGTAGGAACAGGAAGCTATACCAGTTCTCAAGATTGCATTGAAGAATACAAATTTTTGAGAGAAAATTATCAACAATTGCTACAAGAGACCGAGAATTATTTCAAGGGATTATCGTCTTCCTTTCTTCATATACAATCGACTCAACATCAGAACTCCACTTTCTCAAAACTTATCAAGGCATACGAAAAAGCCAGAATGAGCATGGAATATTTAAAGGCCGACTATGATGAATTAGGTCCTGGTATATGTGCAGGTCTTCCCCGTTTTCCGAATTATTGGGCTAGAGATACGGGTTGGTCGTTAAGAGGGTATATTTCTCTTGGAGATTATGATTTTGTCCTAGATGTGCTAGAAAATTTTTTTAAACACCAGGCCCGAAGAACGGCTGGATCGGCAACTCGAGGCGAATTGCCAATGATAATTAGTGGTAAGGCCTTTCTTCACAACACCACTTTCGGTTCAGCTGATTCTACATTTTTATTTCCTTGGATAATCCGAGAATATGTCTATTCTACTGGAAATATAAAGTACCTAAGGAATAGATGGAGAAACATAACTGATCTCGTAAATTGGGGTTTTTCAAAAGATATGGACGATGACGGTCTAATTGAGCATGGATTTACAGGAATTGCTGAGAAACTCCCGATCCAAGACTCGACTTGGATGGATCATATAGATCGAAGGAAGAGTGCAAATGATGTCCAAGCTCTTTTTTATGAATGTCTAAAGATTGGGAGTGAACTGGCAACAATCGTTGGCGATCACAGTAACGAACAAAAATGGTCAAACAATTCAAGATTATTGCGAGATCGTATTGATCAAGTCTATTGGAATGAAAATAGTGGATTCTACTATGATACTATCCGTAGGGATGGAAGCAAGGATCCAAGCATTAGACCTAATGCACTTATCCCTATCCTAACAGACATGGTTAGTGAAAAGACCAAAGCGGAATCAGTATTGAGAAGGATTGAAAAGAGTGACTTGACTACTCCTTGGGGGGTACGAACGTTAAGCTCTCTCGATCCGAAATACCATCCAACTTTATATCATGATGGAGCAGTCTGGCCACTTGTCACAGGATGGGCTGCAATTAGCGAAATCAAATATGGTAGGAATGAACAAGCCTTGTATTATCTAGAATGTATGGCTGAGAGAATTCTCGCAGAAAATGGAATGTTTGCCGAAACTTACCGAGGTGATAGGCCTGAACCATTTAATTCGTGCATCCTGCAAGCTTGGTCAGTTGGAATGTACATCTACGCTTTGCGCGAGATGATGCTTGGTATGAGAATTGATATGACCAAAAATCGAATCCGGTTTGAGCCTCAGATTCCCGAATCTTTAAAGAATAATTCTGTACCTATAACCTTTGAACATACCATAACAAGGGCATCAGAGAGGTGTAGAATTCATGTGGTCCTAGACCCCACATGCGATAAATTGTCAATCAAGTTTAAAGACCGCGGATTAAAGAATATTCAAATGTTAAGTAGCACTTATTCAGTCGAATAGAGGATAGATAACGTCCTGCCGCCAACTTTCATTTAGCAATAAATCAACTATCCTATGAAATCAATTTAGTCCCGATCAAACACACAGAGTTTTTGAAAATAATTCCAAGGAAACCGACCGCTATACTCTACGGCCCCTTCGTCCCCCCGGTTTACGAGTGGTATCATGAGGTATCGGAGTGACGTCGTCAATTCTACCGATTCTAAATCCAGCCCTAGCAAGAGCTCTAATAGCAGCTTGTGCGCCAGGACCAGGTATCCTGGGACCTACTCCCCCTACAGCCCTGACACGAATATGAAGCGCATTAATGCCCTTTGTCTTGGCCACATCTGCTGCAGCCACAGCAGATTTCATAGCAGCATATGGCGATGACTCATACCTATCAGCGGTAACATGCCTACCCCCAGAGCTAAATGAGATTGTCTCTGCGCCACTAATATCGGTAATATGAACCAATGTATTATTATAACTACTAAAGATATGTGCTACTCCCCACTTGTACTTAAATAGATCTTCGGTTTCGCTACTCATGCCACTTCTTGAATGTCTGCAGGTATATTAACTTAAGGAGATAACATGCTCATGGAGGGTCCAGCCAATAAGAGCTATTAGTTTCTGCATCTCCTTTATGTAGTCTGAATTAAAATTAATATTCTAATCATGTAAACTTTTTGTGCAATTTATCTTGTTTTTTAAACTGCTCAAGTTTAGGAAAGATGAGTATATCCCCTATTTTCAAGCAGTGAGTATTTATTTTCCTTCCTGGAACGTATGAATACATTTCCAGAGCCATTCGTAGCTTCGCCTATCACTAAAAACTTTATTCTTGATCTCTTAGCACAAGAGATAGCTTGTTTAAGGTTTGATCGCGGAATTGTGGCGACTATCTCATATTCCTCCCCGCCATGGAATATTAATTCTCTTGAACTCAAGTCGTTATGTTTCACGAATTCAGTCAAATCTGTTCCATACGGAATCTTCTTTATTAGGATATCTACATTACTTTGTGTTGCAAGTTCGTAAAGCGATGTTGCAAGGCCGTCGCTAGAATCAATGGAGGACGAAAAATACTTTGATAGGATCGTGCCAAACCGAATTCTAGGGATTGGCATCATTACCGAACTAATGGCTTTTTTTCTAAATTTTTCTGTGGCTTTCGCTCGATCCATAATGATTTTTAGACCAGCTGGCGGATAGCCAAACATTCCAGAAACAATTATCAAATCACCAGGACCTGCTCCATTTCTACTAGGGATCTCTAGATGGCGTCTATAGGTAATTCCTAGAACACAACAATCTATAATCAATTCCTTTGTCTGATTTGTATCCCCTCCTGCTATTATAAAACCAAATTCTCGTGACGCCATCCGAAACCCCTCAACCAGACTCGCAATTCCTTTTGCTGAATAATCCATAGGGATTCCTACAGAAATTAAAGATAAATATGGTTTAGCGCCCTTCGCAGAGAGATCACTGATAACCGATACAATGCTTTTTCTGGCAATTTGCCATGGTTTCATTCCAGCAGGTACATCAGTACTTTCTACTAGCATATCACATTTGAAAACTATAGCATGCGATAAAGAGATAGCCGCTAGTCTCTCAGGAGGAATGACAGTAACATCATTTTTACCAAAATCTTTCAAATTATTCTGTTTAAGTTTGGCAATAAAGAGCTGAATTATTTGTTTTTCATCTAATTTCATCATATACCAGCTTCGCTCTACTAATTATCTGTTCGTACAGAGCACTAGCCTTGTCTGCCAACGATTCAACTGAAATGCGTACAGCATGTTCAGTGTTTGAAGGTCTTATAAGTACCCATGAATTTTCGTCGATTATTAGTTTAATTCCATCAATCTCGGAGGCCTCAGAAGAAATAGGACCAAGCTCATCGTATAGCCTCTCTATCAGATCTTTATGTAACCTGGAATCAGCGGCAAGTTTTGATCGAATTTGGACATATTTTGACGATAATCTCAGGCAATCAGTTATTGATTTACGATCTAGTGATGAAATAAGAACGCCTGCTAGTAGCCCATCCCTGCACATATTAAATTTAGACATAATAAAGCCGGCACTGCTTCCTTCGCCACCTGCCCTTGCGCCTGATTCAGACATCTTCTTAAATACATTAGCTTCGCCTACCTTTGAGTAATACACCGTGCCGTTATGGCTGGCAATAAATTCCTTCACAGATATGCTAGTATCCACGCTTATCGCAAAGTTTCTAATACCAAGTCTCACTGCATTTGCTACACAAAATAAAAGCGTCACATCAGATGTTAACTTCCTCCCTGTCTTATCGATAACCACTAGTCTATCTCCATCTAGATCTAAAGCCAGGCCTAAATCTAAAGAGTTGCACCGGACGAGCGCCCTTAATTCCCTAAGATCGTCTACGGTCGGATCTGGATTTCGTGTATGAATACCGGCTGTATCATTTATGCTAGCGACTCTATATCCTAGATTTCGAAACAGGATATTTGAATACTGACAAGCTGCTCCACCACCTGGGTCAAGACCAATCTTTATTTTCTCTGCCATCTGTATACTCTGTGCCAGTTCTAGCAATTCGTTGATGTAGCTTGAGAAAAAACTAACTGAACGACCAAAGTTATTAGACTGTTGCTGAACCGCTCGATCGAGCATGATATCTAATTCATTTTCATAGAGACCCCTACCATTAATAACAAATTTCAAGCCATTCCAATCTAAGGGATTATGAGAAGCTGTTATAACGCAGCCGGCATGATATTTTCTAGCTTCGCGAAAAACTACTGGCGTGGGCGCTATATCAATATTGTATACGTCTATGCCCTGCGCCATTAATGCCGACTCGACAACCCTAGCGATAATATGACTGGAAGGTCTAGTGTCTCTGCCTAAGACACATTTTCCTCCCAAATCTAAGAGACCAGATCCAAATAATCTACTTAATCTGTAAACCTCATTTATAGTCAGATCTTGTCCATATACTCCTCTTATACCGGAGACCGATATTTTCATAGAAACCTTAGAGATCCCCGCTATATTATATTGATTTGCTATTCATAACATATGAACATATTAACAATTAAATATAGACTAAGCAAATTTTCGTCATCTTTGCCCTAGTAGCTCAGACTGGTCAGAGCGAAGGTTTCGTAAACCTTAGGTCGTGGGTTCAAATCTCACCTAGGGCTTAATAGGTCAAGATGCAATTTAGAAACAGCATGATGTTCATTCGTTACTAGTTAGAAGATAACTTTTTATGACTTTCCTTAAGACATCTATTGATCTTCTGAGATGCCTTTTTCGATTCGACAATGCTGCCTCGTACTTTGACATTTTGCGGTTCAAATCGCTTATCATCTGTTGTTGATGTTTGGGATTGGGTGAGCCTGCTGAAGCTCGCAAAGAAACCGACGCTTCAGGGGTTAGTCCCCTGATTATATGTAAGACCTCTTTAGCCTGGAGATCTGACTTTACCTTATGGAGGACCTCTTCTACCTGCTCTGTTTTCAACTGTGCCAAAGACATATTTCCATTTCTCACCGCTTTTTCTACTAACTTACCGATTATCATGTGTGCGGTACGGAATGGAATGCGTTTGCGCACGACCAACTGCTCTGCTATGTCAATGGAAATGGCGTAGCTATTGTTAGCTACCTGTGCCATTCTTTCTTTATGAACATAGATCGAATCAATAACCATTTTCATTATTTGCAAGGAGTCCTGTACAGAGCGTGAGGCATCCCACAGAGCTGGTTTAATTTCTTGGAGATCTCTACTATATCCTGTAGGCAGTGACTTCACGATTGAAAACACGCTATTCATGCTGCCCAATAATAATCCAGATTTTCCGCGTATTATTTCCAACGGATCTGGATTTTTCTTCTGAGGCATGGCACTAGATGAAGAACTGTTCTCCTCTGAGATATCGATATAGCCAAATTCTGATGTTGACCACAGGATCAGATCTGCTGATATCCTACTCAATGTGGTCATAATAATTCCCAATGTAGACATATGCTCACATACAGTATCGCGTGAGCTAGTCGCATCTATGGAATTTATCACAAGCCCTCTAAAGCCCAGTAAGAAAGCGGTCCGATTCCTATTAATTCGTACAGACGATCCACCTATCGCACCTCCTCCTAGTGGACATTGGTTGATTCTATTATATACAAGGTACAATCGGTCCAGGTCTCTAAAGAGTGCCTCAACATATGAAAGAAGCAAGTGTGAAAACGTTCCTACTTGAGCTTGTTGTAGATGAGTGTATAATAGAGTAATTGTTTTTTGGTTTTCTGCTGCCTTTTTAAGTAGACTACGAATTAGGTCTAAGATATGGGCACTAGTGTTGTTGATGTCATCTCTAATCTTCATCCTCATATCTAAAACTACTTGATCATTTCGTGACCTTGCAGTATGCATCTTTCCTCCGGTTGGAAGACTGGTCTGTTGAATCACAAATGCTTCAAGGGACTCGTGAACATCTTCAAAACTGGCCATGTCTATTAGAGTAGTATTTCTTTCCAGTTTCAGCAGAGCATGTAGAATTTGACTGAGTTCTGATAGGGTTAATATCCCTATTTCGTGTAACATTATGCAATGGGCTTCGGTTCCTAAAACATCGTAGTATAATAATTCGATGTCATCCTCGCCTGACGAAAGAAATCTAAGCATATTGTCTTCAAGATTTCGGTCTGATCTGGATCTATACACGATTGATGCGTTTTGAAGAACACTAGATATCATATATAGTTTTTAGATGTTATGCCATTTGGGATCATTCTATTCATAGATATTGAACTCATGAATTTGGAGACAAAGTGCTCATTTTGGTGTTATGCGAATACCATATCTTCTCATGAATTTAACAAGATGATTTGCGAGTTCCCAGCTGCTTTTACATGTCAGAGAATCTAATTCTATCCACTCGAATTTTTTCTTTAGATGTAACGGTATTTGAAATGAAATTATCGTGTCGGTATCATCGAGATTTTTAAGATTAATTCCATACACTAATCTTTTACCATTAAATTCAATTATTCTACTGCTATTCAATTTTCTAAATGTAATATTTCGAAGCTTTAGAAATTTCGAGGCGTATTTGTAAAAATCCGGAAGAATATTTAACATAACTTTGTGTTTGGCATCAACTTCAAGTTTACTGCTCCTAGCATTTTTTATTACTTTCGCTGGTACGCCGGCAGCAAATACACCTGGCGAGAGATTTTTCGTAACTACCGATCCTGTTCCAATAGTGACTCCTTTACCAATCGTGACTCCAGGTAATACGGTAACGTTCCATGGTAGCCAAGCTTCGTCTCGAATAGCAATACTTGCAAAAAGATATGGGTTGCCATTCAAAGCATTCTGCCATGAGCTATGTGTAAAGAGTAAGCAATACCCCCCGATGCCGACGTCATTACCTATCATAACCGTTCTTGTAGTGTTTATATAGGACCGGTAAAGCACTACACAGTTATTGCCGATCTTAAATTGGCTAGCCTCGCTTTGCATCCCTCCTATAAGTACATTCCTATCAATAATAGTGTGGTTACCAATCGAAATTGACTTGAATGCGTTAATTACTGTTCGCTCTTTAACGACCGTATTATACCCCACACTTATGGCGCCATCAGAAAAAAGTTTACAGTCTGTCAACGAGGAAACTGAGCCTATTCGTACATTTTTGGCCTTTATCTGAACATTGTTTATCTTTGCTCCTGCGCAAATGACAACATCTCTTGCGTCGATATTAGAATTCGTGAGCTCAGCACTATTTGCTATATCTATATGTGAGGGCATGATCTACTATGTGATTTGCTAAATCTATTCCTCTAAAAACCTTAACATCAGTCTGAGACGTCAAATACTCCACTATCTGTCTATACATTCTGCCCCCTTTCATCCTTAATACATTATCATGCCAGATTACTGTGATGACATTGAAATCAGGGTTCAACGTTCTGCCTTGTTGAACAGCTCGTCGGAAGGTAGGAAGAATATCATCTTCTGTGAGCTTCATGTATGTAAATAAATATGCATCCATAACAGTAATGGGGAATTCCAAAAGGCCGTCAAGTATATGAAAACCAAACTCCTCTGGTCCAATTAGATGTTTGGTTGCTCTCATAGAAGAATCGTAAATAAAGCCCAGTTCTCGCAGTTTAGTTGGGAGATCTATATTGAATTTTAGATAATGAACTCTGTTCGCCGCGATTATTCCCTTGGATAGCTCTTCCAGATCCTTTTTTTCCTTGAGGAGTTTGTCCTTGGCATCAACGGATGAAGGATCGGAATGAAGCCCTATTTCCCAGCCGCCATTAATTAATGATTTTATATCATTCTCATAATCAAGGAATATTCCATTTTCATACATCGTCCTAAAAAAAAATGTTGATCTTAGCCCGTATCTTTCTTCGATTTCCATATAGTCTGGAATATTATAGTAAGGATTTATTTTCTCAGCATCCCTGATCGTCTCTTGATCAAATCGCGTCTTTCTCGCTATGATATGATCTAAAGATGGACCTTGCCGCCTCCAGTCAACGTCATGGCTCAAAAAAATGTATTGCAATGCCTATTTTACAGATTCCTAGAGGTTAATTTGTATATCGATTTCCATCGGAGCTGTAGATGAAAAATATCATACAGGAAAGATGGTTGACTAATCTTTTTAATGCCCAAGGCCATTCCGATCAGGACGCTAACCTGCAATAGTTATATAGGGATCGAGTAGATCTCTTTTTTACAGCAATGAGCCAAGATCTCCAGCAAACACGTAGATTAATATTTGATGAATTAACTAAAATAGTTGATCCTGAAATCGGTATTTCTATAATGGAACTTGAATTGATAGACAAGGTAGTTATAGAGAATGGAAAAGTCGATATCGATCTGCATTTAACAAGCCCTTTCTGTCCTGCTGTATTTGGTTTCAAGATTGCACAGGATGTAAGGGACAACGTTTGTCGCCTCGATGGCATTGAAAACGTAAAAGTAACGGTTAGTAATCATTTCATGGCTGAGGCCATAAACAAACAGGTAAATGAGAGCAAACCTCCTGAGAAATCAAGCAAATAAATTATCAGACGGTTAATACTTAGTTAATACTAGCTGTCCATTTGGTCCTGTCTACGAACGTATTCCTGTTTTGCTTTTTTCATGTCGTTCTTTGAAAAATTCATGAGATGGCCCCTCATAAGCTGTATTCCCAAGGCTGGATCTACCCCCTTCGGGCAAACAACACTACATGAACCTGCGAAGTGACACCTCCATATGCCGTGCCTTTCATCTACGAGGTTCAATCGTCTCTTGCTTGCGTCGTCTCGAGAATCGCTAAAGTATCTATAGGCCTGTGCCAGAGATTGGGGTCCAGGAAATTTAGAGTCGGTTGCCACCGACGGACACGCTGAATAGCACAAGCCACATTTAATACAATATGAAAATTGTAGGTATTTGTCAACATCTTTAGGAGTTTGCGTAAACCACGATAGATCCTCCTCGTTATCAATATCTGCAGATTTGTTTTGTATAAAGGGTTCCAAATTTTTATGGTGCTTGAAGAATTGGGTGAAATCTGTTACAAGGTCTCGTATTATTGGAAAGTTTCCCAAAGGCTCGCATGTTATCACAGAGGAATCAAGCTCAGACACTTTGGTATAACACGCAAGCCGAGGTATCCCATTTATCTTCATACCGCAAGATCCGCATGAAGCCATTCGGCAGGAGTATCTAATGCCTATACTTGAGTCGAGATAGCTTTTCGCATATAATAATCCGTCGAGCACAGTGGTCCATCGCTGGACTGGTATTTCGAATTCATCATGGTTTGGCATTTTCTTGTTGTTTGTCATTGTTCGGGAAATTCTGAAGGTAACAGTTTTAGAAGCCAAATAAATATCTCCCTCTGCACTTTACAGGCTTCCAATTACTTTCAAACATTGTGCCTTCCTCTTTCATACTTTAACATTTTATAACTCTAATCCGTTTGCAAATATAATGGTTCGA
>Ga0207665_10000075_pt1 | contig 63685 bp, 56 predicted proteins | sample LARL112metaG_FD_184351 | JGI IMG/M metagenome (GOLD analysis project Ga0207665, IMG submission 184351) | Corn, switchgrass and miscanthus rhizosphere microbial communities from Kellogg Biological Station, Michigan, USA - LAR L11-2 metaG... | ecosystem: Host-associated > Plants > Roots >... | reverse complement strand
ACCGAATACATTAAGTCCACGAGAAACTTTATCGACGCGGCCTACATGCTTGGTGATACAGTCGAAACTGTATTGAAGAGTTATGCCAAATTGCTTGATCAAGACTGCGAAACACGCGCTAAGGCCTGGCTCTCGAGCACGCTCAAGGACGAGCCGCCGCCTGGGAATGGCAATGGCAACGTGCCCAACAATAAGCTTATGAAAATGCTTGGCATGTTGAAAGCAAATCTTGCCGCGGGAAATTCCGACCAACAACTTCTAGAATCGATGAAGGTCCTCTTAAATGACACCCGGCCTTAAGAAGCGAGCAGATCGTCTTCTGGCGATTCAGCAATTTCCTGAGCAACTGCTTGGTCGAGCTTGATGCGCTCTCCTTTTTGCTTGGCGACGACGCCGACGGGCTGAACAGTAATCCAGACGCGCTCATGCTCTTGGAGCGTCTCGAGGGGCTTTAGCGGTTTGAGAACTCCCAACTCATAGATCGCTTCCACAGTGATGCCCATACCGAATCTCCTGAAAATCTGCTTTGTACTTTCCTGCTTTCTAAAAGCGGCTGTATTCTTTGCGCTATTTAGCCCGCGTTCATGGGCTCTAAACTTAATTACTATACGTTTCGAGAAGCTGTGCCAGCAAGAGACGGTTTGGTGGTGAGCGCCTCGGAATGCTCCCGCCGACGGACCAATGCGACGTGTCGGCGGTTGCGACATCTGTGAACACTGTAGCTATTCGAAATGTCTAGGGAAAAAGCGGAAACCAGCGGAGTGACTAAAACAGAATTCGATTCCGATTTTTCAGTTTACATCTCTACCTCATGCCCGTCCCTAAGATAGACACGAAACAATCCAAGAACCGCGCCGCTCCGTTGCGGCAACCACTCGTATCGAACGGCTTCCGCAAAGTCACGCCCAAGCGCCCCTGCCGTATTTGCCATAAACCCGACTGGTGTGGCTACGCGACCGATGAGCGCACTTCCATCTGCATGCGCATCAGCGATGGCGCGAAAGGCACCGCTCGTAATGGCGGCAACATTCACGTTCATAACGATGTTCTACTAAGCAGCAGCCCACGAAACAAAACAAAGCCCGCTCCGCCTTCAATCGTGATCGCGCCAGTTGAGATCCGCGACGCCGTTTACCGCGAACTTATTCGCATCTCCCCAGCGCAGAAATATTATCCTCACCTGGTTGACGGCCCAGACGGGCTGCTATCCAGGGGACTGCTGGAACGAGAAACACATAACTACGGCGCTCTGCCTCCCACGCAAAAAGAACGCGGGCAACTTGCCCGCCAACTACGGAAGTTCGTCATCGACAAGTTTTCCGAATACGGACTCCGCTATTCATACGCCGGGGTCGTCGGCATACCCGGGTTCTGGCAGGACGCTAACGGCATCGTCCAACTGTGGAAGCCGCGCGAATACAGAGTGCCCATGCTCATCATTCCTTACAAAGACGAGGACGGCCGTATCCAAGCCTGTCAGCTTCGAATGCATCAACACGATATTCCGCAAGGAGAAAAACGATATCGCTGGCTGGCATCGCCACTCGAGCACAGCGGCTGTAGCTCCGGCACCCCAATTCATTTCACCTTCCAACCCTCAATTCTTTCGCACGGCAATACCGTGGTCATTACCGAAGGCGCATTGAAAGCAGAAACACTCGTCAGCCTCAGACCGCAGATCCACGCCATCGCCACTAGCGGAGTTAGCTGTTCACACCCAGAAATAGTCGAAGCAGCCCGCGTCTATGACGCACTAATTGCTTTCGATTCGGACCACAAGACCAACCCGGCCGTTTGCCGGCAACTCGCCCGACTCATTGCCGCCAGAGAACAAGATGCAGCAAGTCGCAATCTATTTACCACGACCAGAGTAGTTCTTTGGGAGGGATATAAAGGAATAGATGATGCCGCTAAAGCAGAGAGTGTGACCTTTACCACGCTTTCAATCCCTGAGTGGTTTGCAACTCTCAAAGGCGATCCCCTTGATGAAGTTAACAAGGTCTGGAACGAGATCGGCTATCAGCCCGTCAATCAACAAGCAGTGTTGCCATCCAACCACAGTCGGCCTTAGCATCCCTCGACCTCCAAAACGCCCGAGGCCCATCACTCCTTTCGTTGTCCTCACAAAACCAGAATAAAACGGTCCAGAAACAGCCTTCACAGTGGCATCTGACTATGGCATACCAGATGCCCTAACAGGATGCCGGAGACGGCACGAGTTTCGTCGAGAAGTTAGTAGCTCGCGAACCTATCCGGAGGCCGACCGCTTGTTCTAAGCGCGCTCACAAACCAAGTAGCTTGAGAGAATTATTTATGCCGCAAAGCAGCTCTAAGCAATCCAAGAATTTCGACACCAAATATATCTCTGTCGCTGAGCTTGCCGCTCGATGGAGTGTCTCGCAAAGCGCAATCTACTCCCGCAAATGCGGATCGGACGCACTACACGCGATTCGATTTGGCAGATCAGTTCGTTTTCTTCGCAGTGAGGTTGAAGTTTTGGAAAGAAATCGCGAGGCTCAAGCGGCCTAATGGCTTAACCGCCTTACTACTCCAACCGATACTCGATCACGCCTTCACCATATTGGCCATATTAAGACGAAATCTTCTCAACTTCCTCCAAGAAAAAAGCAGCAAGTAGCTCCGCGAATATGAAACAGCCAAAACGCACGAAGCGAGCAAAAGGCACCGCCCAGATTAGGAAAGAGCAGCGCAATGGCGTGGAGCGCTGGGGCTACGACGTTTGGATCCGCCAACCAGACGGATCTCGAAAGCGCTACAGGGATTTTACTTTCGCCACCAAAGCCGAGGCCACGCAAGCCCTGGCGGCCCTCAGAACAACCGGCTGGAAAACACGCTACGGAGTGAACCCTCCAGAACAGACACGCCCCACAACGATCAAAGAAGCGATTGAAAGCTACCTAAAACTTGCCAAGGCAAACCTGCTCGCGAATAGGAACGACGACACTACCTATTGGCGTGAGATGCCCAGCCACCTGCGTACCCTTGAACGCTGGGGTGAGTTCATGGGACCTAATCGCCATGTGAGTTCAGTTACAAGAGATGATTTTGTTTTCTGGGTCGCGGCTGAAACCGAGCGCGGCAAAAAGAATCGGAAACCTCTGAAGAAATCATCAATCAGAAGAGGACTTAACACCATCAAGGCAGCGTTGAACCATGCAGTCGGAACATTCCCAGACCTAAAGTCCTTTCAAGTACCTCGCAGCCCCCTTACCAAGAAAGTGGAAGAAGAACGCGACCGCGTTCTTTCCGATGAAGAAATTGCGCAAATATCCGAAGCCCTCTCTACCAAAGCTGAGTGGGCCGAGGCTCTATTCTTTTTCCAGCTTGACTTAATAACCGGCGGGCGCATGGCAGAACTCCTACGCATGCGTTGGGAAGAGTCTGACGTTCGCTTTGGAACCGTCAAGCTCTATTCTTCAAAGACGAAGAAATGGCGAACCATCAAAGCTCCGTCTGCGGCCACTCTTATTGCAAACCGAAAAGCGGCGGGCCATGGCACCACTCGCGTACTCACACATCCGGATCACTGGTATCGCGACATCCTGGGACAAGCTTCCGAGAGTGTTGGAATTCGTTATGGCCAGAGAGTGTCAGGCGCATGGATCATCCACGATCTTCGCCACACGTGCTTAACGAATCTCGCTATGGCCGGGGTACCGATAAACGGCATTAAGGAATACGCTGGCCACGCTTCCATCGTGGAGACACAAAAATATCTGAAATTCATGCCTCAGTCAGTAGACCTGGCAGCAAGCGTCTCAAGCCGCCTTGCCGCGCTCGCTAGTGTCGGCAATGGAAGCAATAGCGAGCACAAAAAGAAGGGCCATAGAAAAGTCAAGTCGGTATCCAAAGCCGAAACTTGTGACTTAGTTGTGACAGGCTAGGACGACCAACTAGCTAAGGCCCTTCATTTACATCACTTACATTATCAATTTGGCTCCGCAGGTAGGACTCGAACCTACAACCCTTCGGTTAACAGCCGAATGCTCTGCCATTGAGCTACTGCGGATTAGTCGGCGCGCACAGCGATAAGTAACTGCCCCTGCGCGAACGAGTTTTATAACAAAAGCTCTCTTTGCCGGTCAAGACGCGCACTGAGAAATGCTCGCTTAGCTCACGCGGCACTTAGCTCCTGGCGCGCCTCACATCTCTTTTCGCTTGGGCCGTTCATTCTCGCGCAACACTCGTTTGCGCAGACGAATGCTTTTCGGCGTCACTTCGACCAGCTCATCGTCGGCGATGAACTCCAGGGCTTGTTCCAGCGAAAGATCTTTGACCGGGACAAGGCGCATCGCTTCGTCTGCTGAAGCGGCGCGCATGTTAGTCAGCTTCTTCTCTTTTATCGCATTCACGTCGAGATCGACCGCGCGCGCGTTTTCACCAATAATCATCCCTTCGTAAACTTTTGTTCCCGGCCGCACAAACAAAGATCCGCGCTCCTGAATGTTGTAGAGCGCGTAAGTGGTCGTCTCACCCATTCGATCAGCGATCAGCGAGCCCGTGGAACGCCCGCGCATCGGGCCGAGCCATTCATCCCAGCGCAGAAACATTGTATTCAGTAAGCCCGTTCCCTTTGTTTCTGTCAAAAACTCGCCGCGAAAACCAATCAAGCCCCGCGAAGGAGTTTCAAATTCCAGACGCACGCGGCCCGTCCCGTGATTTACCATCTTCGTCATCTGCCCTTTGCGCCGCCCCATCGCTTCGGTGACGACACCGATGAACTCCTCGGGGCAATCGACGACGACCAACTCGATGGGCTCCAGAGCCCTTCCGTTGGAATGATGAGTGATCACCTCGGGTTTTGAAACCTGAAGCTCATAACCTTCACGTCGCATCATCTCGATCAAGATCGCCAGTTGCAATTCACCCCGTCCCGACACCTTGAATTGATCGGGCGACTCCGTCGATTCGACTCGGATAGCCACATTGCCGAGGACCTCCTTATCCAGTCTTTCTCCCAGTTGACGCGAAGTGACAAAACGTCCTTCCGTTCCGGCAAAGGGCGCGTTGTTCACGCCGAAGATCATCGAGATCGTCGGTTCGTCAACGGCGATCACCGGCAGCGGCTGAGGATTCTCAAGGCTGGTGATCGTTTCGCCAATCTCGATCTCTTCGACGCCGGCGAGCGCGACGATCTCGCCAAAGCTCGCGCGATCCGCGGGCTCGCGCTTGAGCCCTTCGAAGACATAAAGCTGCGAAATGCGAATCTTTTTGATTGTCCCGTCGCGCTTCACGATGGCCACTTGATCACCTGCGGCAATCTCGCCGGAAAAGATTTTGCCGATCGCCAAACGCCCGACATAGTCGCTGTAATCTAGATTTGCCACCAGCAGTTGCAGGCTGTCTTGTCGCAAAGGGCGGGGCGCCGGAATTGTCTCGACAATTTGATCGAAGAGCGGGCGGAGATCGCGGGAGTCATCAGTCAACTTTTGCTTCGCAATGCCTTCGCGAGAAACAGCGTAAAGGATCGGAAACTCAATTTGATCGTCGGTGGCGTCGAGATCCAGAAAGAGTTCATAAATCTCGTTCACAACTTCCTCGGGTCGCGCATCCTGGCGGTCAATTTTGTTGACCACCGCGATTGCCGGCAGACGCGCTTCGAGTGCCTTGCGCAAAACGAAACGCGTTTGGGGCAGGCATCCTTCGGCGGCATCGACGAGCAGCATGACACCGTCCACCATCTCCAGCACCCGTTCGACTTCGCCGCCAAAGTCCGCGTGACCCGGCGTGTCCACGATATTGATCTTCACGTCGCGATAATGTACCGCCGTGTTCTTAGCCATAATCGTGATGCCGCGCTCGCGTTCCAGATCCATCGAATCCATCACCCGTTCGCGCACCTGTTCGTGCTCGCGAAAAGTTCCGGATTGGCGCAGCATCGCATCGATCAGCGTTGTCTTGCCATGATCGACATGGGCAATAATCGCAATATTTCGAATATCAGTTCTTTGTTCAGTCATGAGTAATAGCCCTGCGCGCAAGCTCGCAATTTCGCGTCACCGGGCAAACTTCTGATTCTAGCACCTGCGAGCAAATTACTCCCCCTCAAGATAAGCACTCAGTAGTGCGCTAATCCCGGCCCTAGCCCGACCGTGAGGGAGGGCTCCGAATGTGCGATGGACGAGCCCTCCCTTACGGTCGGGCTAATGCCCCGCTCCGCGACTGGATCCGTAGCTCCACACAATTACGCCTCGAGACAAGCCCCTCTTGCGCTCGTTGGAAAATGTTGTAGTATGCCGGACTGGTCTTCGCTCTTACTGCTGGATCCAGCTTCAGGTGAAAAGTCAATGATCGATCTAAACCTTCGTTTGAAAGCAAACTGCATTGCCAGCTTTGCCGTGATGTTGGGTTTGGCTTTCTTAGCGGTAACGGCCGCCGCTCAGACACCCCGACCGTATTTTACTGAGCCGGCGATTTCTCCTGACGGTTCAGAAATCGCCTTCGTTTCAGGCGGAGATATTTGGACCGTCCCCGCAGCCGGTGGCGAGGCGTATCTACTCGTCTCGCACCCGGCGAACGAATCGCGGCCACTCTATTCGCCGGACGGTTCGCGGCTCGCTTTCGTTTCGACGCGCACCGGCAACGGCGATATCTATTTGCTCACTTTGAACACAGGCGATCTCAAGCGCCTGACGTTTGACGACAACAATGATCAGCTTGATGAGTGGTCGGCTGACGGACATTGGATCTATTTTACTTCCAGCAGCCGTGACATAGGCCAGAACGACATCTACCGCGTCAGTATCGAGGGCGGCACGCCGATGCTGGTCAGCGCGGATCTCTACACCAACGAATATTTCAGCGCGCCGTCGCCTGACGGCACCGCGATCGCTTTCAGTGGCCACGGCCTCGGCTCTTCGCAATGGTGGCGCAAAGGCCACAGCCACATTGATGAAAGCGAAATCTGGTTGATGCGATTCGGATTGAAACAAACTTATGAACAAATTAGTGAAGGCAATGCAAAAGAGATGTGGCCGATGTGGAGCAAAGACAGCCGAACCGTCTATTACGTTTCGGATCGCAGCGGCGCGCAAAATATTTGGGGGCGCGAATTGAGCGGCAAGACGCGCCAGGTAACTCAATTCAAAGACGGCCGCGTGCTCTGGCCAAGCATTGGATACGACGGACGCACGATTGTTTTCGAACGAGACTTTCAGATCTGGAAGCTGGATACGGACAGCGGCCGAGCGGGCGCGATTAGTATTACGCGACGGGGCGCACCGGCCGGTCCCGCGGTGGAACACCTCCGTTTGACCGATCAGATTTCCGAGGCTGCGCTTTCTCCAGATGGAAAGAAGATCGCCTTCGTCGTGCGGGGTGAAGTTTTTGCCGCCTCTGCAACCGAGGGTGGCGATGCTGCGCGTGTCACTTTCACGGCCGCGGAAGAATCGCAACCGGCCTGGTCGGCTGACAGCCGGCGACTCGTCTATGTCTCGGATCGCGATGGCCCGACGCATCTGTTTCTTTACGATTTCGCGACTAACAGCGAAACGCAACTCACTCATGAAACCGCGAGTGACGACACGCCACGCTTTTCGCCGGACGGAAAGATGATCGCTTTCCAGCGTGACGGTCAGGAGATTCGCGTACTCGATCTCGACTCAAAGAAGGACCGCAGCATTGCACACGCGCATCTCGAGCGGCCGCCGCTCAGCTCCGACCGGCCATTCGTGTGGTCGCCTGACAGCAAATGGATCGCTTACATGCCGGTCGGCGAAAAATTATTCAAGAATGTTTTTGTCGTTCCGGTTACCGGGAGTGAAAGCCGTCAAGTCAGTTTTCTCGCAAATGGCGGCAGCAACACGCTGTCCTGGGGTCCCGATGGAACTTTTCTGTTGTTAGACACGGGGCAGCGCACTGAAACTGCTCAGCTCGCCCGGGTCGATCTGATTCCGCGCACGCCGAAATTTCGCGAGGATCAGTTTCGCGATCTCTTTAAGGAAGAAATGCCGAAGACCCCTTTGAGACAGCCGCCAACAACCGAGCCACAATCGACGCCCATGCCGGTGGCCCCCGCGCCAAGCCCCACAACGACCACCGAAGCGAAAGCGAAACCAACGCCTAAGCCGGTGGAAATTAATTTCGATCAGATTCGGCGCCGGCTGAGTTTGTTGCCGGTCGGAATCGACGTGAGATATCAAACGATTAGCCCTGACGGAAAATGGGTTTTAATGATCGCTCCGGTCGCGAACCAGTTCAATCTTTACGTTTATCCGCTTGATGAATTATCAAAAGATCCCTTCGTATCGAGGCAACTAACATCGACGGCGGGATTCAAGAGCGCTGCGCAATTCTCTCCTGACAGCAAAGAGGTCTACTACCTCGAACAAGATCGCATCAATATCATTCAGCTTGAGAATCGACAGGTGCGCCCCCTCGCGGTGTCTGCGGAGATGGACGTCGACTTTGCCCGCGAAAAACTGGAAGTTTTTCAGCAAGCCTGGACTTACGTTCGAGACAATTTTTTCGATCCAAACTTTAACGGTGTGAACTGGAGCGAAGTTCGCAACGAATACGCTCCGCTGGCTGCGGGCGCGCGCACGTCCGATGAATTGCGGCGAATCATTTCGCTGATGCTGGGCGAATTGAACGCCTCGCATTCAGGAATCGCTCCGCCGCCAAGCAATGCGCAACCGCCGGTCATCGGCAGACTTGGATTGCGCTTTGATCGCGAAGAATACGAAACGAAAGGAGCGCTCCGCGTCACCGAAGTTATTCCCCTGACGCCGGCAGCTCTGAGTAATATCAAGCCCGGCGACTATTTGATTTCTGTCGATGGCGCTCGGGTCACGTCGCACACGAATCTCGATGAATTACTCGCTTACAAAATAAATCGGCGCGTTGTGCTCACAATCGCTTCCTCCGCCAACGCCCCGCAGCCGCGAGAAGTCGCCGTGCGGCCCGTCACCGGCGCAACCGAGAGGGCCCTGCTCTATCGTCGCTGGGTCGAAGATAATCGCGCTTACGTCGCGCGCATCAGCAACGGCCGGCTCGGTTACGTGCACATGTCAGACATGTCTTTTGGAGCACTGACGCAGCTTTACCTCGATCTTGATGCCGAGAATCAGAAACGCGAAGGAGTCGTTGTGGACGTGCGCAACAATAACGGCGGCTTTGTTAACGTGTATGCAATCGACGTGTTCGCGCGAAGGAGTTATTTCACGATGACGCCGCGCGGGTTTTCGACCTCGCCGTCACGCACCGTGCTGGGCCAGCGCGCGCTGGAATCGCCGACTATTCTAATCACAAATCGGCATACGCTCTCAGACGGTGAAGACTTCACCGAAGGTTATCGCTCGCTGCATCTTGGCAAGGTCGTCGGCGAACCGACGGCCGGCTGGATCATTTACACTTCAGGCGTTCAGTTGGTTGACGGCTCGGCGTTGCGTCTGCCTTACGACCGGATCGTTGCCAATGATGGCACCCTGATGGAGATGCATCCGCGGCCGGTTGACTTGCAAATAGATAAGCCCATCGGCGAAAGCTATCTCGGTCGCGACAGCCAACTCGAAGCGGCTGTCAACGAGTTATTGAAACAACTCGGCAGTCGCCGCGACTAGCACGGTTGCCGGGTCGTGAAAATTTATGCGCTTGAGGCCCGAGCTTAATTCTGCGTTAGCACTCTGCCACATTTTTTGCTAATATTTTTCTTCAAAACCACTCTGGTTCTTGAAAAACTAATTATTTCAGGAGGCAAGTAAGTTATGGCGACCATGATTCGTCCGTTACACGACCGCGTGATTATCAAGAGGCTCGACGAAGAGGAGCAGGTGCGCGGTGGAATTATTATTCCCGACACGGCCAGGGAAAAACCGCAGCAAGGTGAGGTGATCGCTGTTGGCGAAGGCAAATTTCGGGAAGACGGCACGCGTCAATCGCCGGACATTAAAGCCGGCGACCGCGTGTTGTTTGGAAAGTACAGCGGCTCGGAAGTGAAGATTGACGATCAGGAATACCTGATCATGCGCGAAGATGAAATTCTCGGCGTCTTCACGACCACCGCGAAAGCAAAATCGGCCGCGAGATAGCGGCAGAAACCCGACCGTGAGGAAGGGTGCAAACAGTTAATATCAGGAGGTCAAAACAGAAATGGCAGCAAAAATGGTAGTTCATAGCGAGAAGGCGCGCCGCTCGATTTTGGACGGCGTGAACACGCTCGCTGAAGCAGTGAAAGTTACACTCGGGCCGAAGGGCCGCAACGTAGTACTCGACAAGAGATTTGGTTCGCCGACGATCACGAAAGATGGCGTGACTGTGGCGAAGGAGATCGAACTGGAGGACAAGTTACAGAACATCGGCGCGCAAATGGTGCGTGAAGTTGCGTCGAAGACTTCCGACGTCGCCGGTGACGGAACAACCACAGCGACTGTCTTAGCGCAATCGATCTTTCGCGAAGGCTTGAAGACGGTTGCCGCGGGCGCTAACCCGATGGCCCTGCAGCGCGGCATTCAGAAAGCGACCGAACGAGTCGTCGAAGAGATCAAGAACATGTCCAAGCCGGTCAAGGGCGATGCGATCGCTCAAGTCGGCACGATTTCGGCCAACGGTGATCGGACTATCGGCGAGCTGATTGCCGAAGCGATGAACAAAGTCGGCAAAGACGGAGTAATCACGGTCGAAGAAGCCAAGACAATGCAGACCGAACTGGAAGTTGTCGAAGGCATGCAATTCGATCGGGGTTACCTGTCGCCGTATTTCGTCACCAATGCCGAGCGTATGGAAGCCGTGCTTGAAGATGCGCTGATTCTGATTCACGAAAAGAAAATCACGGCCTTGCGTGATCTGCTCCCGCTCCTGGAAACGGTCGCGCGTGAAGGCAAGCCTTTGCTAATCATCGCGGAAGACGTCGAAGGCGAAGCACTGGCGACTCTGGTCGTTAACAAATTGCGCGGCACCTTGAATGCCTGCGCGGTAAAAGCACCGGGTTTTGGCGATCGCCGCAAAGCGATGCTGCAAGACATCGCGATTCTTACCAAGGCCAATGCGATCAGCGAAGACCTCGGCATCAAACTCGAAAATATCAAGCTTGAAGACCTGGGCCGGGCGAAGCGAATCGTGGTCGATAAAGACAATACGACGATCATCGAAGGCGCCGGCAAACAGTCGGACATCCAGGGCCGGGTGAAGCAGATTCGGGCGCAAATCGAAGACACGACTTCCGACTATGATCGCGAGAAGCTGCAAGAGCGTCTGGCGAAACTCGTCGGCGGCGTGGCCGTAATCAAAGTCGGCGCCGCGACTGAAACCGAGCTCAAGGAAAAGAAAGCCCGCGTTGAAGATGCGATGCACGCCACGCGCGCGGCCGTCGAAGAAGGCATAGTTCCGGGCGGCGGTGTGGCTTTGCTGCGCGGTCAGAAGGCTTTGGAAAATCTCAAGCTTGACGATCCCGATGAGCAAATCGGCGTCCAGATCGTCAGGCGCGCGTTGGAAGAACCGCTGCGCCAAATCGTGAATAATGCGGGGCACGAAGGCTCGATCGTCGTGGAAAAAGTTCGCGCCGGAAACGCGAACTTTGGCTTTGACGCAGCCACCGAGGAGTACGGCGATCTGGTTAAGGCCGGCGTCATCGATCCGACAAAAGTAACGCGCACGGCGCTGCAGAACGCGGCCTCGATCGCCAGCCTGTTGCTGACGACCGAAGCCGTCGTGGCCGAATATCCGGAAGAAAAGAAAAAAGGCGCACCGGCAATGCCCGGCGGAGAGATGGATTACTAAACTCAGTAGGCAGGTTGCGGTAGCCAGCAATAATTTGGCTAACCACGCTGCAACTCGACATCGAAATCGTGCGGGCGAGAGAGCAAGAATTCTCGCCCCTATTTTTTCAGAATCCTGCTCATCACCACCAACGCGCCGAGATGATAAGCGTTGTGATCGGCAACTAACAGCGCTTCGCGCAAGATTGTTTGACCATCGCCGTGAGCAATCTTTGCGAAGAGATCGGTTGACGGATCGGCGACCAGTTTTTCCATTTCCTTCCGATCACTTCGAAACTTTTCTACCGTTTGTTTCCAGCGCGCGGCGTCGCCAAGTTCGTCCGGCTTCGGCCAATATCCCTCAGGCCACTTGGGCGAAACATGCTTTGCGACGCGACTGAACTCGAGGATGTCCCATTGCGCGATGCGCATATGCTCAAGCACCTGCCACGCGGTGTAGGGCAAGTCTTCGATCTTTTCCCCGCAGTGCCTGGCCGGAAAATCCGCCACGAAATCTTCAAAGGAAATGTGCGCATTGCGGCCGCGCAAGTTGTCAACCAGATGATCGCGCAATAATTTTTCGTTGTTAGGCTCCATTGATTTTTTTCTTTGCGGCTTTGCGCCTTGGCGTGAAACTATCTCTCGCAAAGGCGCCAAGGCGCAAAGAACTACAAAGATCGCGTCCGCTTCCGGCTAATTCGATAAGTATCGTAGCGGCAGACAGCCGGATAATCGCAAAATTTGCAGGTCTCTTTCCCGAGCGATGGATTCACCAGGAAAAGTCCCTCGCGCATACCATCGATGAATTGCCAGACTCGTTTGCGAACCTGACTGCGGATACGCTGCCACTCGTCGTCATCTAACTTAGAGGTTCGCGTAGTGTCGGTACAATCTTCAAACATCCATCGGTACATACCCTGGTTCAAACGCGGTCCGCGCGCGCGCAATTTGTAGTAGCCACCGCCAGCAAGCTGAGATCCCGGCACAAACAATTGTTCAAGCGCCGCGAGATAAATTGGAATCTGGACTTGTCGCCCGCTTTCAATATCGTCGAGCTTAGCCCCCCGCGAGAGCTTGTAGTCATAAGCGACCGCTATCCGTCGATGCTCATCGACATCCACACGATCGATTTGCCCCTGGACCAACGCCGTTTCCGTCGACTCTTCGTCTGAGCGTTTCAGCCTCAAGTATTCACCGGACGACGCTGGATCGCAGCCTTCCGAGGCTCGTCCAAAAGCAAGCTCAAAATAAGCGGGGCGAATGCCGCGCTGGTTCGTGCGCTCCTGCAAGCGAAGTTCGTAAAGCAGAACCTGTTCGAGAATCAATTTGCGAATCTCGCAGTCGATTTTCCAGATGCGTTGATTGAGTGGGGGCACCAGGCGCTCGTGTTCACTGAAAACTTCATCAGCGGTTTCGAGCATCTGGCTGCGCAGTCTTTCCCGATTTAGCGAAGGCAAATACTGGCCGCGGTGTTTTTCAAAGAAGCGCCGCAGCACATCGTGTAGCAGCTTGCCGGCGTCAATCGCCTGAAGATCGAGCGCGGCTTCATTACGCGGTTCCAGCTTCAATACGCGAGCGGCGAAGAATCGGAAGGCACAGTTGCCATAAGCGCTCAAGCCGCTGGCGCTGTAAACATATTCAGACCCAAAATGTCCGCTGAGCATCGCCTGTAAATTGGTGTTCGTGATTTGACCATCGAAGGAACCAAACGATTGGCTGTTGCGCTGTAATTCGATCGCCACCCGACGCAGAACTGAGTCCGATAAATAGCCATGCGAACGGGCATTTGCAAACAGTTTGGCGACTTTGGTTGCGGACAAAAGATTCGCGCTCCGCGCTTTGTGGTCTTGCCGCGCTTTTTGTCTGATCAGCGCAACTGCTAATTCTGAAGTTGTCGAAGATTGTGCGACATCATGTGTATCAACGTCTGCGCGAACCTGTCTCGTTTCGATCTCCGCCGGCGCGATCGCTCGCCTCAATTCTTCGAGGTAATAAGACGCGACCGTTTCGCTGCCATCGTTCAGCGCCAGCGGTCTTGTCAAATACAAGCGATCAGTCGCGCGACAGGCGGCCTGGTAAAAGTAGTGCTCTTCTTTAAGCAGGGTATCGGTGGAAATATCTTCGAGGAAGATCCCGTCCTTCCTCAGGCGCTCGCGTTCTTCATGCGGATAGAGCCAGTCGCGCGCCGTGCGCAAGGGAAAGCCGCCTTCAATCATTCCGGCAATGAACACGCAGCGAAAGCGCAAGCCGCGCACGTCGGTCGCTTCAAACACCCGCAGGCCATCGCGATTGCCTGAGGCGACCGCGAGAACCTGAGAGTGGAGACAGCGCTCAACCTCATCGATGAAGGAAGACAAAGTAATCCGTGTCGGAAGCCCGCGCGTAAGCAGGGGCTCGCTGTCGACACTTGCTCTTCGTGACGGCGCGGCTTCTGACACGACCTCATTGGCGTACTGAAAACTGCGCACCGCCGCGGCTAAGGCTCGCCTCAAACTTTCCAGGCCTCGAATGTCGAGCGTGGTTTGCGAGATGTCTTTTGAAATCCGATTTTCAGCGAGAGGCTGGCGGGCCTGTTTTGAAAATTCCAGACGCTCGAGCAGCGACATAATCGCGGTTCGCAATTCTTCGGGCGCCCCTTCATCCGGCGCATTCGCAATGAGTTGCCGCAGGTGCTCCATCACGAGCGACGTCCAGGCGATTGCTGCGGGATGCACCGGCGTGGGCCATTTCCGTTTTTCCTTTACTGGTGCGTCCTCAGGTGGCGGCTCGTGCTCGGCTATCGCGGCGGCATCATCCCCTTCCCTGCCCTCGTTGCCTGAGATAAACGATCGAGCAGCCTCGGGCGAAGGCAGAACCCTGATCAAATTCTGCGCGCGATCCGCCCAGGCTTTGACGCGCAGCTCGCTGCCGACATAGGCGATTACGTTTTCCAGAATATCCGGCGACCATCGCCCGATGCCCAGCCGATTGCGCAGCTTTGAGTCTGGCGAATTCTCGCTCGCGCGCTGGCCCTGCAAGAGCAAACCATACTTGTCATCGAAGACTTTGCTCAAGACGGTTAAGTCGTCTGGCGAAATACAAAAGTAGCCAGTCTTCAGAAGGTGCGCGAGTTCACTCGCTTTCGGATTCGTGACTTGATCGCGCGACGGCTCCTGGAAGAGTTGAAACAGTTTGGCGCAGGCGCGCACCGCCGGCACATCTTTCGCTTCGATGCGGCGTTCGAGATTGCACGGTACTGATTCGGCGGCGCACACGCGCAGAATCGTGTCCGCGTAAGCGGCGCGCTCGCGCACCACCAGCGCAATTTCTGACAGCTCATAATTCTGTCTGAGAATTAGTTGCTTGATCTCTTTAGCTATTGATCGGACCTCAGTCTCACGGTCACCGCATTCTAAAAGCGTGATTGGACCACCCGCATTCTGCGCGCGGATCGCGGCCGTGCTACCCACATCCGAGCGCCCAGGTTCAGCACTAAACAATCCGTCGCGCAGCGGCGCCAGTTCATTGCAAACGGCAGTAAGCTCTTTGTTGGGTTTGATTTCGAACTTCGCGATCGACTTCAACTGTTCGACTGTCGATCGAAAAGGCCGGAAGATCTCCTCGTTTCGTTGATCATAATTCAGATTGGCGATCACGCTTGGAATAGTCGGGATCAGGCAACGAAGGATCTCGCCCTGCACCGGCGTGAAATCAAAAAAGCCGTCAAGCACGAGCAAGTCCACACCGTCGAGCCACGGCAAGGAAACCTCGCGGCCATCCAGCCGGCCGCGCAGAATTTGCAGGGCCCGCAATTGATCCGCATCTTCATCAGTCAATCCAAAGCGAATGAGAGCGTCGGTATATGTCGAGTAGATTAGCGCCACTTCGCGATCGAAATCGAGCTGCGATCGTGGTTGCGGACCTTGAGGCTTGAGACTTGAGATTTGAGACTTGAGGCTTGAGATTTCAGTGTCGGGATCAAGCGCCCGCGATTCAACAACAGCCGCAAATTCCTCCGGCGTCTTCGCTGCGCGTTGCAGCTCGCCAATTAACGACGCGATCGTATTGACGCAACCGTCCCTGTGAGCAAGCGGCTTGATAGCTTTTAGTTTTCCGGCGTTACTCAGCTGCTTGATGAGTTGGGAGATGAGGCTCTGCCGCAGTGGCAGCTCTTCGCGATCGATTGCGACGCGGGGAGCCAGCGCGCCCCTTGTGTCTTCCTCCACCGCGCTGGTGAGAACCCGCCTGACAAACCCGCGAAACAAATAGATCGGAAACTCGCCCCACACGCCACGCGTTGCTTTACCGTCCAGCAGTTTTTCGCTGATGAGATCGAGTAGTGGATGCGAGGCGGCGATGTAAAGCAGACGATCAGTCTGGCCGTTCGAGATATGCTCCGAACATCGCGCCAGCAAACGCTCGCGATTCGTTCCCAGTACCGGCCCTAACCAGATTTCTCTTGACATTGCCTTACCTACTAATTGCAGCCGTCGCTGTCCGACCCAGATACCCAGTCAGCACCGCCTCGAATTCACGCGTTGCATCTACAGTCCCTGTTGTAGCGTGGCCAGCTTCATGTAGAAGCGTCGCAGCGTAACCCAAGAGAGATGCGAGTTTGCTACGCTTGATTACAATTGCTTGCATCGAGGGATCCCACACTCCTTCCGTATCATCCGTCGTGACTCTCATGGTTTCGGAGATGCGAATCTCTGGCAGCCGGTTTCCGCTGATTCCGACCAGAGCTAGATTCTTGGGGTCAGGTCATAAATGCGTCGTTCCTCGCTCGTCAAGGTAGGGTAATTAACGAAACTGTATTCGAAACTTGTATTGTACTCTTCAACATAAGCCTCCAATGTGCGCACTTGAGGACCTCCGGATAAGACTTGAGCATCAAGTTTCATCTTCTGCTGCTCAGAGATCACGACAACCTCATACCCGTCCGACCTGACGTTATCCAATATGTTGGGACTAGACTGAAGTTCTTGTTCCGTAAAATACGCCACGGGAGTTTGCGCTGACATCAGATTCAACGCCATTTGACTAATCTCGATCCAGGCCATCTCATCACACTGTTCACCGGTTGCGCGCTGTCGAACTTGGTCTATCAAGAGTTCTTGGACCGAGTTACTTTTTGCGATCTTGAGGATGGATTTCACTCTTTCTGCGTAGGTTGTTCTGCCGACATTCAATCGCTCTCGATTGAGTTTCTTTTTCATAGCGTCGGTTAAGCTGGTTATGTTGTATGAAAAGAGGAAATTCGGTTCTTCGCTCGCGAATACTCCTGAAATGTAGACGCGACCACCGCTTTCCCGGCGCTGCAGTATTTGCCCATAAGTGTTGGTTTCAAGACTCTCCTCTCCAGCGAACTTCAAGAAGAGGGACTTGGCTTTAGCCATATCGATATCCGTCGCCCCGTGCAGGATGAACTCGGTTCCAGGAATGTTGGTTGGGGAATCGTCGTACTCGACATGGAGAGTCACAATGTTATCGAAGCCATGTTTGTGATCCTGTCTTAGCCCGTATGTCCCAAAAGAGGAGCGAATTCGGACATCAATTCCTCTCCGATGGAAGGTGGCAAGAGCATCCTTAAGGCCAACTCCGAACTTGCCAATAATTCCGGTCGGCGCACTGAGCTTCTCCTGGTTTTCGTTCAGGGTAAAATGCTCAATTTGAAGCCCGCGTCCAGAATCGCGAATGTGCCAGTCTCCACGGTCATCTTTGGATATTTCGATCTCGGCCGTGCGCGAAATAACCTGCTCGTCTAACGCATTGGCTATGATTTCGCGAATCGCGTGTTCAACTTCCCAGTTTTCCAATACCTCCTCAATGTTTAAGTCAAACGATCTAACCGCCATGACTCACTCCTCCTTTCAGCGAGTGTGCGCATCAGTGCTTAAAGCTACCGCGTAGTCAGATTGATTTTTGCAACTACGCTGGAATGTCTACCACGTCTAACCGAATGAGAAGATCTTCTGGCTGATGTAAATTCTTCTGAGCCCACTCCAAAACCTCAGCCTCTTGGCTGAAAAGAATGATCTGCCGTTCGGTACTGATCGAATGCAGTGCTTCAAGAATTGCTGCTGTTCTTTCTGCGTCGCAGTGGACCGTGACGTCGTCAAGAATCAGCGGACAGACTTCGCCGGCGGGTGTCAGATACTCTGCGAGAGCCACTCTTAGAAGTAGGAATACTTGCTCAGCCGTACCGTGTGAGAGTCTAGCGGCTTCGCGCCATTCACCACTTCTCCCGCAGACTTTCACACTAAGAGTCTCGGGATCGATGCGAACGTCAGAATAGCGACCGGATGTAACGCTCGGGAGTCGCCTTCTGATCGCGTCATTCAGGACGGGTGCTATATCCCGATGAATGCGCTCTTGTGCTGTAGCCAAAAAAACGCGCGTCTTTTCGAGGGTATCTCTTAGAAGCCGCACGCACTCAAGTTCGGTGTCAGCCTCTTCCAACTCTTCTTCGGCTTCAGCTACGCTAAGCAGTGAAGCCTGGCGTTCCTTAATCTGCCCTTGAATTCCCGCCAGCTCCTCGGCCGCGCGGTTTGCGGCGCTCTGGAGTTTGGCGATCAGTTGCCCGTTATTCTCTAAGTCTCGAATCACTAAAGAAAGGTCGGCTTCCTCAAATCTCGAGCCAAGATCGTCAGCGACTGAACGACAGTCGGCTGCTTCATGTTCTAGTTCGCTCAAAGTTTTGCCGCCAAGCAAACCGAGCAATTTGCTCCACTCGGTCTCACGACGGTTTAGTTCAGTCGTTCGTTCTTCTTTCAGTTGCGCCAACTGATTTGCCAAGATTTGGGAATTCTCGGAGGCAAGGCCACACGCATTCGCTACCGCCCTCAACAATTCTTCTGCTTGCTCGCGTTTCGTGTTTGCTTCGGCAGCGGCGGTCTCCAATGACTGCCGGTCATTTAGCCTCCGTTGAAGACCCTCACGACGATTAGCTTCCGCGACCTGCTTCGCGCGTGCATCGCACGCCTGCTGGTACTGACTCAACGCTGTATCTGGATCTGAGGCGCCCTGAATGCCATGTAACTCTAAGAGTCCAAGCAAACTCGTTGCGGATGACTCTACCTTTTCAGATAGTCCTGAATTCACGCAAGTCCAATCCGATAGATCGGACTGTCCCTTTTCCGCTTCCCTGATAGCAGTGATGATCCCACGCAGCTTAGGTAAGTCGCTTGGCAGTTGGTTTTCCCGAAGCCAGTTCACCACCCGATCGTGATTGCTGTTCCAGGTCGCTAACTCCCTCTGTGCGACTTGAAGCTTGCTCTCCACATCGCTGAGTTCTTTGCCAAGCCCATAAAATGTGATTGTTGGAATTCCTACCAAAGCCATACCAGCAACCAGAATTGCAGTTCCTAGAACAACGTAACTAAGAAATAAGAGAAGAGCGCCAATGACAACTGCGAGTCCGCCGGTGACCAGCATCGCGAGCTTTCGGCGTTTCCTTTTTCGTAGAGATTCATAGTAGCTACGAAGCTCGGATTCACCTTTAGGCGGTGGCTCAGAGAGATGATTCGCCATTTCGTTTAGTTCTTGCTGGTTTGCACCGCGGGTCTCGGGAAACTCTCGTAGTACAGGGCGGGTATTATTGTGCAGTTGAAGTTCTAACTTAGCTTGCGCATGCGCCGACGCGCTTTGCTCAACCTCGACCGCGACGTGCAGATCACCCAGAGGCTTTTCTGGGAGGTCATTCAATTCCTGCCGAATCTCGGCCGCTGATTGATCACGCAATTCGATGAGGTTAGGTCTGTTATCCCATTGCTGTAGAGTTTCAGAAATTCGTAAGAGTTGACTATCCTCAGAGGCTAACGTCGGACGACCAACTGGGAAACTTTCCTCAAGCGCCTTCGCGCGTTGGAAACGCGTCTCAAGTTCCTCAGCTCGCCTAAGAGCGTGGGCTGCTTCCGAAAGACGCAAGCGTTTTTCTGAATCATCTTTCCTTTCCTCAAGCTGTCTCGCTTGTTCCAAAAGATCGAGATATTGTGTGTGTTGATCACGAGCTTCTTGGAAGTTCTCCCTTGCCCTTCTTAGTCGTTCGTTCCCTGCTGGTAGCGGTTTCGAGCTGTGCTTTCGCTCCAAGCCGACTTTGTCTGACATCGTTGAGTCAATTCGCTCAAGTGCCAGCGCAGCGGTAGCGTCTGTACCCAGTGTATCGGCCGCCCTCTGCATAAACGTCTGAAGGTCTTCTGGTTCCTCTAAGATTTTTTGGACTTCCGACTGCATCACGCAGGCCGTGGCCAAAAAAGAACGACGATCCAAACCTAACCAAACAGCACCATCTGGCGAACCATCTGAAACGATCTCGCTCTCGTAGTTACGACCGAGGTCGGCATCCATCACGGTTGAGGTCTGACTCAAGAGGTCACGTTTAATCTCAATCCTTCGTCCGTCCTCCAAGCGGACTACTGTGCTGACCTTCCAGTCGGCATGATTCCAAGGACGACGCTTCTCCTCAAAAAGCGCATCCTCCTTGGTCTGCTTTCCTTTGCCGCGTCTTCGCCCGCATAAGGCGACATACAACGCGGCATGCCAGCTTGACTTAGCTGCTTCATTCATACCGTAGACGACGTTCATCCCGTGAGCTAACGGGAGGGTTTTTTCGATGAGAGGGCCGAAGGCTTCGGCCGCGGCTGATTCGAATCGCACTTAAGCCACCTCTAAGTCGTCCCGACCATCAAGAGCTCGCAAACCTGTAACTAGGATCCGCCGTTGTTCCACTTCTCCTAAGGAAGCAGCCAAGACATCGCGTACGAATTGACCCCTAACTGTGGGCTCTTTTTGAATCGCTAGAAAATCATAGGCAACACGAAGATTGCTGAACCTGACGATGCTGGTCTCAAGCGATGAATGAATTTCCTTCAAGTCGTTAATCCGTACGTCCACCTCGGCAGCCATTTCGCCGGTTAGCGTAATTCGAGCGATGCCGTCTAGACCTGCGATTTGCTTCTCGGTACGATCGAGCACATCTTGTCGATCACTACAACCAGTAACGTCGACCACTATGTCATGAACCCTCATCGCTGCCACATGATGTCGTTCTCTCTCGATGGTTCCGTCTCGGTGTATTGTCACGACAACCGGGCCCCGTTCACCGGTCTCCCCGAATGACAAAAACTCGGGGTTACCTGGGTAGGTATGCCATTCCCCATCTCGTGGACAGTGGTAGTGTCCAACAAAGGCGTGTTGCAAGCCCGCGCGTTCGATTTCTTCCGCGTCGAAGGGAGCGTGTGGCATTTTTTTGTCCCCCTGCTGAGCGAGGAAACTTCTTTCAGAGCCGTGGAAGAGTGCGAGGTTTACGCCTCCACGGTTCACACGGAAGTCTCTAAGAAAGCCTTCTGTGCCAGCCGGCGCACAGTGCGCAGCCCCCCAAAGAGTTAACCCATCCGCCAATTCCAAGGGCTCCAAACGACTAGTTGAAAAGATATGCACATTCGGGCTCCATCTAGCACTTCTGTATATGCTTGCTGGTCCGTACCAGTCATGATTACCTGGGGCGATCACTACGGGTAAGTCTACCTCGGCAAAGCAGCGACTGAGAAAAGCTTGGGTGTCAGGAGAAAACCGGTCGTGCTCATACAAGTCTCCAGCACACAGAATGGCATCAGCTTCCGTACTCGTCGCAAGTTGTAAGGTCTTAAGAAGTGCTGCTCGCAGAGCATCACGAAACTTTCTCGCCACGGCAACATCCTCTGTCCACGCAAAGACTGTGTCCAGATGCAAATCGGAGAACAAAACGAGTTTCATAAACGTTGGGCTTGGGAGTAGGTACTCCGTGCGTTCCGAAGTTTATCAGACTCTGTTTCGGAAATGAAACAGCGTCGCAGAGACGGAAATCGAATTGCGGAACCCCGACCGTGAGAGAGGTGCAAGCGTTACGCCTTCTTGATCTGCACCCCTCTCTTACGCTCGGGTTTCTGCCCGATTCACGCGCCAAAACACGCCACCATTCGCTCGTAAACCTTTCGCGTCACGCGTACGTCGTTCAAATTGTATTCGCGAATCTCGGCGAGCCTGCCGGCCTGATAGAGTTCGAAGACGCGGCTGCCTTCGACTTCCGAAGTCTTGCTCGATTCGATGCCAAGCGCCCAGGCCACGTCATCAAGGCCGACCCGATTGCGCCCGCCCAGCCACCATGCCCGCATGGTGTCGAAAACTGCATGGACGTGAAATTCACTCAAGTCTACGAACGGTTTCACCGCAATGTTATTTGCCAGACAACGTTGAAAAATGAACGGCAGATCGAACCCGATTATGTTGTGACCCACGATCAGATCGCATTCGGGATCGAAATCCGACATCAATGCCAGGAAATCCTTGAGCGCCCGGGCCTCCTCTTGTTCGTTCCCCGCTTCATCGATGCCAAACGCATGCTCGCTCTGATTTTGCGTCAGCCCTTCGATTTCCAAGCCCGGAATCGCGCCGACGTGAACGGCGATCGAAAGTATGCGACCCGAAGTTGCGTTCAACGAACCCAGTTGATAGACCCGTTCTTCTTCGGCGGCAATGTCTTCGAGATAGCGTTGTTGCTGTTCCAATCGCATGAATCCCAATCGCAAATCCTTTTCGAGTCTTGGTCCAACGCGTTCACGAAAACCAGGCAAAGCCAGCGTCTCAATGTCCATCGTAAAAGCGCGCGGCATCAGCGGATCGCAGCCGAGGTATTCGCGATATTGCTCAACCGTGATTGGTTTATATTCGGAAACGATGAACTGTGTTTGATTCTGAAAAGTATCGAGCTTGCCGGTGACGCCCCAAAGGCCGGGCCTGATTTCTTCTCGCCCTTCCAGCACGTCGGCCCATATTTTCAAAGCAAGATTACCGGTGGCGTTGCGCGCGCTCGCGTCACGAAACGGTTTGCCTTGCTGTGTGCGACGCTCGCGCACCGAGGTCACCGCAACCATCAGCCACACTTCTTCGGCAAACGGGAGCTCAGGGATGGGGATGTTGCCTTTCATGGGTTGGTCAACGGACTCCACGCAGAAACCCGACCGTCAGGAAGGGTGCTGGCTGTTAAGAAGCGTGCTGCCCTTTTGCACCCTCCCTTACGGTCGGGTTTCTGCACATTCGGCTCATTGTAATGTATTATTCGCACCGTCACCATGAATAACAGTAACTGCCAAATGATAAATCTCGCCGCAGTTCTTAATCGCTTGCCCGGACCACAGGGCGAACGCTCGGTCTCGCTGTTCGAGCACGGCTCGCTGGTAGTAAAACTTTACGCGCCGCGCGGCAACGATCCGCAGACGCCCCACTCGCGCGACGAAATCTACGTCGTCGCGCAAGGCACTGGCGAATTTGTCTGCAACGGCGCGCGCGAAACTTTTCAAGTGAACGATGTCCTATTCGCTGCAGCCGGCGCGCAGCATCGCTTTGAATATTTCACCGACGACTTCGCCGTTTGGGTTTTCTTTTACGGACCCGAAGGCGGCGAGATCGATCAAGACTGATAGCAATCAATACAGCAGTGCCTTCATCGAGTGATGTATGGCCAAACTTTCCAGAATAGCCCCAACGTTCCCGGTTGCGGATGTGGGCGAGACGATCAAATGGTACGAGACTGAGCTGGGCTTTATCTGTTACCCTTTTCCACCGAATCCGCCATATGTCTTTGCCAGCGTCTGTCGCGACGAAGTTGAAATCATGTTTCAGCGCCTCGAAGATTATCAAAAGCCTGACGATTACAGTTTGCGCCGCGGAGGCGTTTGGGACGTGTACATTCGCATGGAAGGCGTGAAGGAACTGTACGAAACGATCAAGGACAAAGTTGAAATTAAGATGCCGCTGCGCAAACAACCTTACGGCGATTGGGAATTCGAAGTAAAAGATCCGAACGGTTACATTCTGGTATTCAGTGAATTAATTGAGTGAAACAGGACTAACAAACCTCTCAACGGGAACTGGTTTTTCCAGGATTAAATCCGGCTCAATGGAGAATGGGAACGACATCGGCAGAGTGATAGTCGATCTTCGCGGCCCAACCGCGCTGGTTACTTTTGCGCGGCCGGAGAAGCTAAACGCCTTAACGCGTTTGATGAAACAGGAGCTGAAACGCATCCTGAGCGAATTGGAAAATAATCCCGACCTGCGCGCAATAATTTTGACCGGCGAAGGCGAACGCGCTTTTTGCGCGGGGACTGATATCGCGGATCTTGCGCAACTTGATGAACACAACTCAAAGGATTTTGCCGCAGAGGGTCAGGCGCTCGGAAATCAACTTGAGCGCTTTCCTTGTCCGGTAATTGCCGCCGTCAATGGAATCGCCGCCGGAGGCGGAACCGAACTAGCTCTCGGCTGCCATATACGCATCGCATCTTCTCAAGCGCAATTCAGTCTTCCGGAAATCAAGCTCGGAATAATTCCCGGCTATGGCGGCACGCAACGATTAATGCGCGTGATTGGTGAGAACCGAGCCCTGGAGATGATCTTAACCGGCAAAAGTATTTCCGCCGAAGAGGCCGAGCGTTTCGGCCTGATCAATCGCGTGGTGGAGCCTGAGAAACTCATGGCGGAAGCTCAGGCGCTTGCGGATCGAATCGCGCAGTTCTCGCCATTGGCAATCCGCGCCTGTTTGCAGGCGGTGATCAAGGGTCGAGAGCTGCCTCTTAATGAAGGCCTGGCCGTTGAACGCGAGATCTTTAGCCGCTTATTTACAACCGAAGACATGCGCGAGGGAACGCGCGCGTTTCTCGAGAAACGCAGACCCGTTTGGCGGGGAAGATAGAAGAGTCGCGCGTACAAAACTTGTTTCCGTTTATCCGCTCTCCTATACTCAGATCGTCCGGCCTAATTTGCGCGAAACCAATCAAACGCCTTGCAACCAACGATTCATGAAGATACTGCCCTGGCTAAGGAAAGTGCGAAGCACACCTTTAAGGCGAAAGGATTTCGTTTCGCGATCGTAGCGAGTCGCTGGAACGATTCGTTGGTTGCGCGCTTGATCGAAGGAGCGCTTGAGGCTCTCGAAGAAACTTTCGCCGAGAAGAGCTCGATTGAAGTCTTTCGCGTGCCGGGCGCCTTCGAAATTCCTTTATGTGCCTTGAAAGCCGCCAAATCGGGTGACTTTGATGCGATAATCTGTCTCGGCGTGATCATTCGTGGAGAGACGCCGCATTTTGAGTTCATCGCCAAGGAAGCGGCGCACGGAATTGCGCAAGCGGGAATGCAAACGGGAGTGCCGGTATTGTTCGGCGTGATCACCGCCGACACAGCGGAACAAGCGAACGATCGGGCCGGCCTTAAATCGGCGAACAAGGGTTTCGAAGCCGCGATGGCGGCAGTTGAATTGGTCAATCTGTATCGACAATCATTTAAGAAAGTGATGAGCAATGCGTGATGAGTAAGGAGTCAAATCAAAGGCTTCTGTCATCACTCATAATTGCCGAGCGCGAAAGGGACAAAGGTCGCGCTCATCACTCATCACGCATCACGCATCACTGATTTTATGGGTTCGCGTCGTAAGGCGCGCGAATGCGCCTTGCAAATGCTCTTTGCGGCTGACGTTGCTGGAACGCGCGTGGATGATCTCGTGCGGAGCTTCTGGTCTGAACTGGCGGACGCAGACCTTGATGATCATGCCCGTGACTTCGCCACTCGCCTGGTCACCGGAACGCTGGCGAAGCTCGACGAAGTTGACGAACGGATTCGATCACGCGCCGAGCATTGGCGAATTTCTCGCATGGCTCTGGTCGATCGCAACGTGCTGCGCCTTGCGGTTTACGAATTTCTTCACGAACCAACGCCTCGGACCGTCACGATTAACGAAGCTCTCGAAATCGCGCGCAGATTCTCAAGTTACGAAGCGACCCAATTCATAAACGGTATCCTGGACGCGATCAAGCGAGACCTCGATCAAGAGTTCCCGCAGGCGCAGTTGGCTTCAGGCGAGCAGGTTGAAGAAGAGGCCCCGGAATTGTCGCCCCGGAGCCCATCGACTTCAGACAATTCCGACAGCGCAAAGTAGGTTTCGTGTGGAAGAACACTACGACTACTTCATTCACGACGCCGAAGAGTTGATTGAAAAGCTCTTTCGTGACATCGAAGAATTGCGCGACGCGAGCTTTGGCGGGCGTCATCGTCGCGAGGTGGTTTCACGTCTTTTTCGCAACGTACACACGATGAAGGGATCGGCGGCGTCTCATGACGCCAAACCGGTAAGCCTAATTGCTCATGAAATCGAGAACGTGCTCGATGCGATTCGGCTGGGACGATTGCCGATTGATGAAGGCATACTCGACGCTTTTGAGTACGCGACTAATGAGATGTCTGATGCGCTAGCCGCCCTGTCCCGAGGCAAAGGCGAAGTCGAGTGCGGTCCATTGATCGATCGACTGCGGGCGATTACTTCGCAGAGTGTCAAAGAAGATAAGCCGCTGGAAGTGCGATCTTTTTTGCCTCGGGAAATTGCATCGTCGCTCAGTGAATACGACGAGCAACATCTGCGCGACGCGATCCACGAGGGTTCTCGATTGTTCATTGTGTCGGCGGACTTCGAGATTGAAACCTTTGACGAAAAGTTCCGTGAGTTAAGCCGCTCGCTGAACCAGGCCGGCGAGATAATCTGCACCGTTCCTGCCCCTGAACCGGCGGCGACCGGCGAAATTAATTTTCGTTTGTTGTATGCGGCCCAGTCGATCGCTGGGGAAGTCATCGAACGCGCATCTGATTTAGGGCGAATCGAATTCTCTGAGATTGTATCAGGCCAACTAGTTTCGGCGGTGAATCGGGACGGCAGTTCATCCCCGGGCCGGGGGGCGGTGGCGCCGGCTGACTCGCCTTCGGATGCGACAGTTCGCGTGGGACTGAACCAATTGAACGAAATAATTTCTGAAGCGAGTGAATTATTTCGCGATGCAACGGCCGCGCTCGAATCGCTTACAAATGATGCGAATAAGGAAGCCGTCGACTTGGCCAATTCACTTTTGCGCCGTCGATTTATCGAGTTGGAAGAGCGACTGATCAAACTTCGGCTGGTGCCGCTGGGCCGGATCTTTGAACGTGTCGCAGCGCGCGCCGGCCGTTCTGCGGCTCGCGAACTGGGGAAAGAAGTCGAATTCGTGATCACTGGCGGCGAAGTCGGCGTCGACCGCTCGCTTGCTGAAACGATTACCGGCCCGCTATTTCACCTGGTCCGCAATTCAATCAGCCACGGCATCGAATCTCCGGAAGAACGTTCAAGCTCGGGTAAGAGTACGCGCGGCCAGGTGAACATTTCGGCGTGCAGCAAGGGCAGTCATATTCACATCTGTGTTACGGACGACGGGCGCGGAATCGTTCGGGAACGAATCGCGGCAGTCGCGGAAGCCCAGGGAATCGTCACCGCAGGTTCGGCCCTGTCGATCGGGGAATGCCTGCGATTAATTTTTCGGCCCGGCTTTTCAACTGCGGAGGCGCTGTCTGACGTAGCTGGTCGAGGCATCGGCCTTGACGTAGTCGATCGTGCGATGGCGCTGGCCGGTGGTGAAGTGCGCGTGACGACGAAGCCCGGAATCGGAACAACTTTCGAAATGATCTTGCCGGCAACGCTGGCGCTGGTGCGTTGCGTCATGGTCCGCTGCGCCGATCAGGACTATTGCTTTGAAACGACCTCGATCGTTGACCGCGGCGCAGTCGCGAATGATCAGCTTAAACGAAATGACGGTGATAACGTGTTGGCGTGGCAGGGAAAAGAATTGCCGCTCTTTCGCTTGAGTACCTTACTTGGTCGGCCCGACAGTAACGAGACGAATACGAAATCGTTTCTGGTTATCGAGCGAAACTCATTGACCTCGCCCGGCGATCGCCAGGACCGAATTGCGTTGCTGGTGGATAGCATCGAAGACGAGCACGAAATTCTGGTGCGCAGTCTGGGGCGGCACGCGGCGCGTTGGCGCGGTGTCAGCGGCGCAACCGAATTGTTTGATGGCCGCGTCGCGCTCGTGCTCGATCTGGAAGAATTGCTGGAGCGATAATCGAGCAATGACGGCTTCGGGTTTCAGCTCCACAGGAGCGCTGCTCTCTAAACGTTTCGTGCTCACGGCACTGGCGTTCTTTTCACTGATCGATTTCGCTTCCCTCGCCTTCTCTCAAACGCCTTCATATCCCAAAGCGCTTCGCGGCTACAAAGTCGAACGGACAATCGTTGAAATCAAGAAGCCCCCAGCCAACGATCGCCATAATCAAAACGACGGCTCGACAAATTCCGACACCGAAGTCGATTCACTGATTCAACTTGGGGAGCCGCAATTCGCGCGCGCCACCCCGTTGGGAATTACTTTCGAAGTTCCCATCGTGGTCGCTCCGGTAAAACAAAGTGGCCGCGTCAGTTTTCTTGTCTTTGAGGATATGTCTGTCAATGGAACGTCAGTCGAGATCGACGAGTACCATCGCGTTTTCGATCTCCCGAACAAGGAACAGCTAACCTTGCGCGAGCCGCTCCGGTTTTATGTCTACTTGCCGCGCGCGATGATCGCCGCCGTCGATGAATGGAGTAATTCGAAAGAGACCTGGACGGTACGCGGCCGGGTCTATGTTTTTGGCAAGTTCAAAAAGGGACTCTTGACTTTCAAGCGCTGCGTGCCGGTGGAATTGAATCTGAAAATGAGGAATCCATTGAAGGAGAACTGACTTCGTTGCATCGCACCATGTCTTCAAGTTACGCTTGAAGCGATCATGATAGGATCATTCCGTCACAAAGGACTCAAGGAGTTTTTTGAGACGGGCAGCAAGCGCCGCATCTCACCCGAGTTGGCAGCACGAATTGGACGCCGGCTGGACGTATTGGAAGCAGCGCAGGAATTAAGTGATATTGATGCTCACGGCTTCAACCTTCATAGACTCAAAGGCGACCGGCAAAGTGAGTGGGCAATCTCGGTCAGCGGAAACTGGCGAATCACTTTTAGATTTGTGAAAGGCGAAGCGCTGGATATTAACTTGGAAGATTATCATTAGGAGTGAGAGTTATGAGCGTCAAAGGAAAGAGAAGACCTACGCATCCGGGAGAGTTACTTCGTGAAGAGACACTTCCCGCAGCGGGATTGACACCATCTGAATTGGCTACTCAACTCGGTGTGTCTCGACGCGGAATCAATGAACTTCTGCGCGAACGTCGCTCGGTCAATCCCGATTTGGCGCATCGCCTCGCGCGCGTATTCAATACCACGCCTGAATTCTGGCTGCGACTACAGGAAGCCGTCGATATCTGGGACGCCTGGCAAGCTAATCGTCGGGAATATGATCGATTGAAGCCGCTGAGGCAGAGGGCGGCGTGAAGTCACAATATGGCTTCAGTAGGCCAATGGAATCGCTTGATAAGCTTAGATTGATACGTTCCGTTCCGGATAATTAACTTTCGTTTCGGTCTTAGGCGCGAGTCCTTCCACATTTCATCGGTCATCGGCTCCCAGGAGGGATCCTCGAAAGGTCGATCTGGAGGCTCCCGGCGAAATGTAACCATAGTCCAATCGTCCCATTCATATTCATCGTAATGCTCGAGCCACACCACACGATCGGGACTGAGTTCAAACTGCTCACATAGTTGGTAGCATATAGTTTCGACCGTATTCGTAATGCTGTTACCCGGATTGCCTACGATCTGAATGATTGCCATCACAATTCTGCCGTCTGGCAGATCAATCCGCTCAATCAAACATATGCCGTCCATCCGATTTCCCGCTTTATATGCAAATAGTTCAGGTTGATTTGCGACTTGCCACAGAGGATATCGCCAGGGCTTATAAAGGAAATCTAACTCACGCGGAAAGCGCGCTCGCAGCTTATCGTAAACAGAATCTGACTTGGACTGTTTCGAGGATTCCGACAGCTGATCCTCTATTTTGTGTCGTTGGCTTTCAAGATCGTGTCGGGCGTAAAGCCGATCTCGATAGGCTTTAACTTCTCCTGCTTTGAAACCTTTAGATTGACTCGACCGGCCGTCGTAATCATCGTGATGATCAAGACATAGCCACACTAGGTTATCGAACCGATGGTCATTCGGATTGTGATTCAGGTGTGCAATCTGCCCCTTACGAGCTCCGTCTCTGTGGTCCAAGAATACGCAAAGACAGCAGCGGCGTGTTGACGCGATTAGAACCTTATTCTGCGTCTCTGTTGGGAGAGGTTTGCGTCTTGGCATAGATCAGAATCAACTCAACGAAGACTACGCCCAATCAACTTTCGGATGCATGGTGTGCCACTTCGTCGCCTGTTCGAACGCGAGCGCGACGCGCAAGGGCGCCGCTTCATCGTACAAACCGCCGGTGAACATGATCGCTTGCGGCAGATGTTGGAGCGGACCGTTGTTAGCGGCGGGCACGTCCAGGAATCCGCAAGGCACGCAAACCGCAGGATGGCCAGTTAAATTAGTGATGATCAGACTCGCGCTGCCCGGCGCCGGCGACACGAAGACGTCCCACTGCGACATCAGCTTGTCCATCTCGCGCATGAGCAGCACACGCGCTCGCTGTGCCCGGAGATATTCAACCGCGGGAACGAAACGATTGGTGCGAAACGTGTTGGGCCAGTCTCCCGGGTCTTGTCCGGAAAGTTGATTTACTCGGCCGTCGCGCGTGATGTCGTCGAAAGCAGTGGCTGCTTCCGCCGTCAGGATGTAACGAATGTTTTGGGTCGGGAACTTTGGCAGCTCGATCGGCGTCATCTTCGCGCCCGTTTTTGCAAGCGCATCCAAAGCTTCTTTGTACATGGCCTTGCGCTGTTCCTGTTGCTGACGTTGTTGGTCGTTTTGGGGCTGAAAACCAGCGCCTTCGAATTCTGTTTTCAGATAGCCAACGCGCAAACTGCCGAGCGGAAGATCGGCTGACCAGTTGAACGGCGCATCGCCGACAGTCAGGTCGCGGTTGTCCGGTCCATAGATCGCGTCGAGCGCGGCCGCGCAATCTTCAACCCCGCGACAGATCGGTCCAATCTTGTCCATCGTCCAACTCAATCCCATCGCTCCGTAGCGGCTGACGCGTCCATACGTCGGACGTAAACCTGTGACACCACAACGCGATGACGGCGAGACGATCGAACCGAGAGTTTCGGTGCCGATCGAAAATCCAACCAGTCCGGCGGAGGTTGCGGATGCCGGGCCGGCTGATGAGCCGCTCGAGCCGAGACGATCTTCATCCGGGACCCAGGGATTACGGGTGACACCACCGAACCATTTCGGTCCCTGGGCCAATGCGCCCATTGAAAGTTTTGCCACCAACACTGCGCCGGCGTTTCGCAAACGCTCGACCACGTTTGCGTCGTAATCGATAACTTGATCGCGGTAGGGCTCAGCGCCCCAGGTCGTCTTGATTCCTTTCGTCGCAAAAAGATCCTTTGCGCCCCAGGGAATTCCGTGCAGCGGGCCGCGATACTTGCCGCGCCTGAGATCGCTATCGGCATCCTGCGCCTGCTGCAACGCCATATCTTCCGTGAGCGTCACTACACACAAAAGTTTCGGGCCGTACTTTTTCAGCCGGCCGAGATACATCTTCGTAAGTTCGACTGACGAAACTTTCTTTGTGCGAATCAACTCGGCGAGTTGCGGCACAGTCGCGAACGCAAGGTCATCGACAGAATTAAACGGCGCGGGTTCAGTCTTACCGAACCTGAATTTGGTTTTCGCGTTTGCCCGCTTGATGTGGAATCCCGGCAGCGCTGGATGAAAAACTATCGCGGGTTCAGTGTCCAGCGGCACGTCTAATTTGCGCACCACTTCGTAACTATCCAGCGCCCGATTGACACCGGGCAGCGCCATTTCCTCCTGCTTGTCGGTCAGCTCAATACCGATCAGCTTCTCGGCGTTGTGCATCATCTCTTTCGTGATGCGGAGCGGCGGCGTTGGCGACGGCGTGGGAGTAGGCGTCTGGGCGATAGCTTTTAGCGGTGAGCCGGAAACAGCCAGTCCGGCCGCGCCGGCGGCCGGAAGAAGTTTGACGAAAGTGCGACGGTTAAGGCCGCGCGCTTTTTTTCCCGCAGGTCCTGTTGTTTTCATCATGCTCCTCAAAGTGGTTTCTTTGATCCGCTCGCTCCCCGTTCGCGGTTCCGTAACTGAGCCCTCCCTGACGGTCGGGCTACTGCCCCGCATGCTGACGGGTCGCAATGACTGCTCACTGAGTCGTCGCGCCATATTTCAACTTCACCAGCTTGGCTTTGCCGGTTCGATAAACGGTAACGATGTAAAGATTATCGAATTCAGTTTCCGGAATTACCGGAAGTTGGGGCCCGCCAAGCGCGGCAATGATCTCCGGGACTGTGTTGTTGTGCCCGGATATCAAAATTGTTTGGCCGCGATGGTCGGAATGAATCTGTCTGACCAGCTCGCCGGTGGTGGTCGAGTTAACCAACGTCACCGGCAACCCGAATTTGTCGGCGAGCGGCTTGACAGTTTCCTGCGTACGTTTGTATTGCGTCGCATAAATCGCGTTGATTCCTGAGCCGGCAAACACGCGCGCCAGTTCCTGCGCCCGCGCTTGTCCAGCCGGGCTAAGATCAACATCGGGATTGTTTGGGTCGATGACTTTCTCCGCGTGTCGGATCAGAATCACGGTAGTGACCGGACGTGTAAAAGTCGCAAAGTAGGCGAAGATAATAACCGCCGCCAACAAAGCAAACAACATCAGAAAAACCAGGGCGGTCTTAATTCCGGCGCGTCGCTGGGGGGTCTCGTCTGTCATCGAGCTTTCGGTCTAATACTTAAAGTACAGTTGGGATGGCCGCATACAATATCATTGCTCGAGCTCGAATTCGAGTCCATTCTTCGTCTTCCCGGTATCCGAAATCACCGGATGCAAACGGAATCGTAAGGTGCTAACCTATCAATCAAAGCGAAAGACAGTTAGCTTATTCAGCGCCGAAAACTAAGCAAGCTTCGCGCGAGGTAACATCTTGGCCCAGCAACAATCGAACACCAGTATTTCTGAAGCGATCGCCGAAAGCTTTGGCGCGAACGCCACGTACGTCGAGACGTTGCTCGCGCGTTGGCGGAGCGATCCCGCGCTGGTTGATGAATCCTGGCGCGCATATTTTGAAGAGTTGGTCGGCCCACCTGCATCTTCGGCTCCGCAAACCAGCGCGGCGACGATGCCGCAAGCCGACGGAGGCGGAACCGCGACTGCGCCCGCCGGCGATGGTCATAAGACCGCGAGTGCCGCCGCACGCGCTGCGACGGAATCCAAGCCCACATCAAAAGTAGAGCCACAAACCGCGGAAGAGCCGCCGAAAGAAACGACGCCGATTCGCGGCGCGGCGCTAAAGATCGTGGAGAACATGGAGGCGAGCCTGGCAGTTCCCACGGCAACGTCGCAGCGACGCATTCCGGTCAAGCTTCTGGACGAAAATCGGCGAATCATCAATCGGCACCTGGAGGAAAACGATCGCGGCAAAACTTCATACACGCATTTGATTGCGTGGGCGATCGTGCGCGCGCTCGAAAAGTTTCCACAACTCAATGACGGCTTTGAAGTGATCGACGAACAGGCGGCGCGCGCCCGTCGAGAATCAGTAAACCTGGGTATTGCGATCGATCTTGAAAAGAAAGATGGGACAAGAACTCTGCTGGTTCCCAACATCAAGAACGCGAACCAGCTTCGCTTCTCGGAATTTCTCGCAGCTTACGACGACGTGGTCACACGCGCGCGCGAAGGTAAACTGCAAGTGTCAAACTTCCAGGGCACGACGATCTCTCTGACGAATCCCGGGACGATTGGCACCGTTGCCTCAACTCCGCGCTTGATGCCCGGGCAATCTTTGATCGTGGCCACGGGCGCAATTGAGTATCCGGCTGAATATCAGGCCATGGCGCCGGCAGTCCTGGCGCAACTCGGTATCAGCCGTAGCGTAACGATCAGCAGCACTTACGATCATCGCATCATCCAGGGAGCCGAATCGGGCACATTCCTGGGGCGGATCCATGAACTTCTCCTGGGCAAGCACAAATTCTATGACGACATTTTTGCGGACCTCGGAATTCCGCATGCGCCGCTGCGCTGGAACGTCGATCGGAATCCATTCTTTCTGGGCGCCGATCAGATGCACGAACAGTCCGTCCGGCAAGCACGCGTGATGGAATTGATTAATGCTTACCGGGTCCGGGGACACTTGATTGCGGATATCGATCCTTTGCACGCGATGCCGCTGCTTTATCATCCGGAGCTGGACATCGAAACTTACAATCTCACTATTTGGGACCTCGATCGTTTGTTCATCACCGGCGGCCTGGGCGGGACAGAAACCGCTACCCTGCGTGAAATTCTGGACATCTTGCAGCGTGCATACTGCGGCAAAGTCGGCACTGAATACCGGCACATCCAAAGCAAGGAAGAAAAGCTCTGGCTGCGCGAAGAGATTCGGCGCGAATTTGTTGATCCCGAACCGATCGATCCCGAAGTCAAGAAACGCATCCTCTGGAAATTAATTTCCGCCGAACAATTCGAACGTTTCCTAAATACCAAGTATCTCGGCCAGAAACGTTTTTCGATCGAAGGCTGCGAAACGATTGTTCCACTGCTCGATCAACTGATCGAGCGCGCGGGGGATCTCGGTATCGAAGACATCACCCTGGGAATGGCGCATCGAGGCCGCCTTAATGTGTTGGCCAACGTCTTAGGACATTTCTGCGAACGCATCTTTACCTCTTTCGAAGGGTCGATTCATCCATCATTCCCCGCGGATGAGGGTGACGTGAAATATCATCAGGGCGCCACGGGTGAGCGTGAGACTGCTAGAGGGAAGAAGGTTCGTCTGACGCTCTCGCCGAATCCGAGTCATCTCGAAGCCGTCGACCCGGTAGTCGAAGGCATGACGCGCGGCCGGCAGGACGCCATGATGGAACTCGTCGGTGCCTCGCGCGAAGACGCAATGAACCGGTCGATGCCAGTGTTGCTGCATGGCGATGCTGCCTTTGCCGGCCAGGGGATCGTGATGGAAACGCTGCAACTCGCGCAGCTCCGCGGCTATCGCACCGGCGGCACGATTCATATCATCATCAATAATCAAATCGGATTTACCACCTCACCCGACGCCGGACGCTCATCGATCTATTCCACCGACGTCGCGCGCATGACGCAGTCGCCGATCTTTCACATCAACGGCGACGATCCTGAAGCCGCTTATCGCACGCTACGCATCGCGCTCGCTTACCGGCAGAAATATCACAAAGACGTCGTCTTGGATGTCGTCGGTTTTCGTCGTCTGGGACACAACGAGACTGACGAGCCGAGTTACACCCAGCCGCTGATGTACCAGCGAGTCAAGGAACATCCGGGCGTCAGGACCATCTATGCAAAGCGATTGGTCAGAGAAGGTTTGATCGATGAAGCGGGGGTCAATCAATTGATCCAGGAACGCGTTCGTCGTTACGAGAATGCGCTGGCAAGAGCGAAAGAGATTGCCGTCACCCAGAAGTCCGCGGAAATGCTGGCCCCGCTGATCGAAGAACTCGACGGCTCAGAGCTAACCGAAACGGCCATCGACGAAACTATCGTCAAGCGGATCGCGCAAGAGATCTCGGTCGTGCCATCAGGTTTCAATCTGAATCCTAAAATGGTGAGTCAACTGGCGCGGCGCGCCAAAATGGGCGAAGGCACGCAGCCAATCGATTGGGCATTTGCAGAGGCGATCGCATTCGGCTCGCTGGCACTCGAAGGTGCGCGCGTGCGTCTCAGTGGGCAGGACTCTGGCCGCGGAACATTCAGTCAGCGTCACGCCGTTCTTTACGACACGCAAACCGGCCAGGCGTGGGCGCCACTCGCTGAATTGCGATCGGAAGAAAATCCGCATGGCCGCTTTGAAGTATTCGACAGTTCCCTTTCCGAAGCCGGCGTGCTGGGATTTGAATACGGTTATTCGGTTGTCGTCGCCGATGCATTGGTCATGTGGGAAGCGCAGTTCGGCGATTTCAACAACGTGGCGCAATCAATAATCGATCAATACATCGCCGCCAGCGAGGACAAGTGGGCGCAAACTTCGCGCCTCACGCTGCTGCTGCCGCATGGTTATGAGGGCCAGGGACCTGAGCATTCCAGCGCGCGACTCGAGCGTTACCTGCAACTATGCGCGGCAAATAATTTGCAGGTTTGCTATCCGTCGACACCGGCGCAGTATTTTCACCTGCTGCGTCGTCAAATACGGCGCGGATTCGAGCGCCCGCTGATCGTGATGACGCCAAAGAGCTTGCTGAGATCGCCGGTGGCATCATCTTCGTTAGCCGAATTGACGAGCGGCGGATTCCGCCCATTGATTGATGACGCAGGTGCGCGCGATCCCAATCGAGTGGAACGAATCGTCCTTTGCAGCGGAAAAGTCTTTTACGATTTGAACGAAGCCCGCAGGAAAGCGCCGAGTACCGACGCGCGAGATGGGGCACGGGGCACTAGCCCGACCGTAAGGGAGGGCTCTGGTTCGGATGAGACTCGCGTCGCCATCATTCGTTTCGAACAGTTCTATCCGTTTCCGCGGACACTCTTAGCCGAAGTGCTCGCGCGTTATTCGAACGCAAAAGAATTAGTCTGGTGTCAGGAAGAGCCAAAGAACATGGGCGCCTGGACGTTCATGGAATCGCGACTTGAGAACCTGCTGTCACGCTGCGAGCGGCCGCGTTTCATCGGGCGTGATGTGTCACCCAGCCCGGCGACCGGAAGTTATGCCGTTCACATGAAAGAGCAGGAGCGCTTAGTCGGTGACGCGCTCGGATTCGAATAAGGCATTAGCGGTTCTTGAATACAAGAGAAATAAGCGCAGAAAATATTGTTCCGAGAATCGCGAATCCGATCGAGAGGCCAAGAAAAGCCTTAACGTAACTGGTTTCACCTTCCTGTTGCATCAGCCTCGGACCAACTAACGCCAACAGCATGGCGAAATACAGACTGGTTAGGACCGCGTACGTCAGCGCGATTGAGATTCCAGTTTTCAATCCGTCGCCGAAAGTCAGCGAATCGCGATTAGCCATCCGCTTTGACTTGATTCCTAACATCAATCCGACAATCGCAGCGAAATTGAATACTGCCAGATCGGAAAATTGCGCGGAAGGTCCTTCAAGATGGAGAACGAAATGCTTTAGCGCCACCCAGCCGGCGATGACGAGCGTGACGGCGACTCCGTATTTGAGCGCGACTTTCATTACTCGGTTTCAGCGTTGTCCAAAAAGTGTTCCAGCGGCTCACCATAAATTCGCTCGAACAAGCGGCGTCTGAGCTCGTCGGCGGGCAAGTCCTGCGGAAGAGACGCCAGCACGATAGCGCGGGCTGCGTCGAACATTGAGGCGCCCATGACTACTCGTTCGGCGCCCGACCGCGCCATCATCATCTCGTGAAACTTCTCCTCGATGTCTAAAGATGTGTCATTCATCAGAAGCTTCTCTCAGAAGATCAGTCAATCCCAAGTTCTCAGTCCACAACCGTAAATAGTTGACATCATAATCCGCTTTCAACAAGTTTCTAACGTCACGCAACTGAAACTCCGAATGTGAGTCCTTTGCCCACCAAAGCTTCGAAATTATCAAGTCTTCCCTGCTCACGATCCATACCTTGATCCCATCAATAACAACCTGCTTCCTCCGGTCAAACTCAAGACGACGATACTCCGTGCTCTTTCTGATAATGCAATCCACCTTCATAACACCCGCGTTGTGGATGAGATTAAAGAGTGTTTCGTTGGAAATAGCGCGGACGACAGCGTTCCGAGGAACATAATAATCGTCTTCGAAAAGAGCGATAACTCTCTCTGCGTCCTTGGGTTCCAGCGCGACAACCAGATCGATGTCGCGGGTCATTCGCGGCTCGGCATAATAGGTCAACGCAAATGAGCCGGTAAGCATGTAGTGGATTCCCGTGTTGGAAAACTTGGTCGTAACATCGCGAAGAATGTCCAGTTCGGTCTGCATGGTTGATGAGTAACTGCTTATACACTTTTTGCACCATTCTTCGCTAGTTTTTGCTGCTGTAAGTTTGACCGCAAACTTCGGATAGATCGAGTCGCGGGTCCGGCCTATTATCGCCTCATCAAATCTGGATGAGGTAAAGTAAAATGTTACAAGTATCGATGAACATGCCGGCGCCGATGAACAATCCCGAGCTTTGGAGCGCAGTGCTCTCGCGCGATGCTTCGCGCGACGGCAGTTTCGTTTTTGCCGTACGCTCGACGGGAATTTACTGCCGGCCGTCCTGCCCGGCGCGGCGGCCACGGCGCGAGCAAGTGCGTTTCTTTCAACTTCCCGAAGCGGCGGAGCAGGCGGGCTTTCGCGCTTGCCGCCGTTGCCATCCTCGCCGCGCGCGCGCAAGCGATCCGCAAATTGAACTCGCGCGACGTATTTGTCACGCGATCGATGAGCACGATGAAGAGCCGCTCACTCTCAAAACACTGAGTACCGAAACCGGAGTGAGCGCGCATCACCTGCAACGCACTTTCAAAGAGGTCATGGGTATCACGCCGCGACAGTATGCAGAGTCACGCCGCCTGAGACAATTCAAGACCAACGTAAAGAATGGTAAATCCGTTACCGAAGCAATGTACGACGCCGGTTATGGTTCCAGCCGCGGTCTCTACGAAAAATCTTCGGCGCAGTTGGGAATGACGCCAGCTACTTATGGACGAGGCGGACGTGGAATGCGCATCATCTACACGATTGCCGATTGTCCGCTTGGTCGCGTGTTGGTTGCCGCCACCGAGCGAGGCGTCTGTTCAGTTGCGTTGGGTGATGCTGATTCGGAATTGACGGCGGCGCTGTTTGCGGAATATCCGAATGCCGCGATCGATTCCAAAGACACCGTGATTAGTCCGTCTCTGAATCTTTGGCTGAACAGCGTGCTGGCACACCTGAACGGCAAAAGCCCGCGTATCGAGCTGCCGCTTGATATTCAGGCGACGGCGTTTCAATGGCGGGTCTGGGAAGAGTTGCGACGCATCCCTCTGGGCAGCACAAAGTCTTATCAGGAAATTGCGAACGCGATCGGCAAACCGAAAGCCGTGCGAGCCGTCGCCGGCGCCTGCGCCGGCAATCATGTGGCGTTGGTGATTCCCTGCCACCGAGTTATTCGTGAAAACGCCAGCCTCGGCGGTTACCGTTGGGGGATAGATCGCAAGAAAAAACTTCTGGAAAGCGAGCGAGGAAAAGGCGAGATTTCCAAGGCAGCGTCTTAGATTTTCTTCGCGTTCTCAAGTATGACTTTGCGCCTTTGCGTGACATCAAGCCATTAGGCAAAGATTTCACGCAAAGACGCATAATAAGATGAGTGGCGCAAGAAATCACTAGCCGCGACGACTGTCTCCTACTTGACCCAAACAGTTTTAATGTTTACGAATTCTCGAATTCCAAACTCACTCAGTTCCCTACCATATCCCGAGTGCTTTACTCCGCCGAATGGCAGGCGCGGATCGGAAGCGACCATCCCGTTGATGAAAACGCTGCCGGCTTCGATCTCTTCAATGAAACGATTTCGTTCAACAGCGTCATTGGTCCATGCTGCTGCACCGAGACCAAACGTGGTCGCGTTAGCGAGTTCGATTGCTTCATCGATACCGGCAACCCTAAACAAACATGCGACTGGCCCGAAGATTTCATCGCGATAAGCGGGAGAGTCGTTCGGGATGTCGACGAGCACCGTCGGTTCGTAGAAATTACCGCGCGCTAAGTCGCCGGCAGCTTTGAACTTTCGCCCCCCAGTGAGGATCTTTGCACCGGCGGCGATGCTTATCTGCACCTGCTCTTCCAGATCGTTAAGAATTTGCTCGGTCGCGAGCGGACCGATGTCGGTCGCTTCATCCATCGGATCGCCGACGCGCAGCTTCTTCATCGCCTCAACAAATCGTTTTTCGAATTCGTCATAGATTTGGGCATGAACGATGAAGCGTTTCGCGGCGATGCATGATTGGCCATTATTAATCGTCCGCGCTTTCACGGCGGTCGCCACCGCTTCATCCAGATTAGCCGAAGGCATGACTATGAAGGGATCGCTGCCGCCAAGTTCCAACACCGTCTTCTTGATCTGTTTCCCGGCAATGCCGGCGACGCTGCGACCGGCTGGTTCACTTCCGGTAAGCGTCGCCGCCGCGACTCGCGGGTCTTCAAGTACGCGCTGAACCTCTCCGGAGCCAATCAGCAAAGTCTGAAACACGCCTGCGGGAAAACCCGCACGAGAAAAAATGTCTTCGATCGCCAGGGCGCATTGCGGCACGTTCGAAGCGTGCTTGAGTAATCCGACGTTGCCGGCCATCAAAGCCGGCGCCGCGAAGCGAAAGACTTGCCAGAAAGGAAAATTCCAGGGCATCACCGCCAGCACGACGCCCAGCGGTTGAAAATGCACGTAACTTTTCGTTGCATTCGTCTCGACAATCTCGTCGGCGAGATGGTTCGCGGCGCTGTCGGCGTAATAGCGGCAGACCCACGCGCACTTCTCTGCTTCCTGCACCGCGGCGTTGATGGGCTTTCCCATTTCGAGAGTCATGAGACGCGCGAGGTCCTTTTTTTCTTTTTCGAGAATATCCGCTGCTTGCTTCAGCAGCGGCGCGCGTTCAGCGAAGGCTTTGCGGCGATAACTTCGAAATGTTTCAGCAGCAAGTTGCAATTTCTGATCAAGTTGCTGCTCTGTTAATGGCTCGAAAGTCTGCAACGTTTCGCCGGTGGCGGGACTGATCGATGCAATGGACATAAACAAATTATAGCGATTAGGGTCAGGGTTTCGGTACCAACTCGGGTTCTTGTTCACCGGTTGACACGGTCTTTTGCGGCTTTCGCAAGACAATCAGCGCGATTCCGGAAATAATGCACGCGCCGCCCGCAAACAGACGCCAGTTAAGCTCCTCGTGCAGCACGATCATCCCGAGAATTACCGCGACCACCGGCGTCACCAGCGCGATAAGCATTGTGTTTGTGACTTCCATATGTCGCACCAGCCAGTAATACAGCGCGAAAGCGATTACAGAACCAACGACTATCAGATAAAGCAGAGAGGCGATGGCGATCATGGTCCAATGAAATTTCGCGGGATTTCCCTCACGCGGAATTCCGATTGCCAGTAGCGGCACAAAACCGAAAATCATCTGGCCCGCCGCCAGAATCATAGGATCGATTTGGCCACCATAGGCCTTAACCAAAACATTGCTATACGATCCAAAGAAAGCGCTAAGCAACAGCGCAATGCTTCCCAGCAAAGCCATCTTTCCGGCGATAGTCAATTGATCTGAAAAAATCACCGCCACGCCAACAACGCCCAGGAGTACGCCGATCACCCTCGACGTGGTCATGCGTTCATGCGGCAAATAGATATGAGCGATCACCAGACCAAAGGCAGGAAACGTCGATTGCAGGACGGCGGCCAGGCCCGACGAGATGTATTGCTCTCCCCAAAACACGAGGCCGTAGTTAAGACCAAATTGTAGCGCGCCGCTGATCGCAATCAGCACCCAGTCGGCTCTGGTTCGCGGCCAACGCGCGCGTCGCGCGGCCACCAGCGAAGTCAGAATGAGAAATGCGATAACGAAGCGAATGCCGGCGAAAGTAAGCGGCGGCAAGTCGGCGAGGCCGAGCTTAATAAACAACCAGGTCGATCCCCAGATGCAACAGAGAATCAGCCAGACAATGCGCGCTTTCATTTATTGATTTGTACGTAAGAGAAATCGATTGGTCAAAGCAATATGGGCAGTAGCCCGACCGTAAGGGAGGGCGTCGTTTGAGCACTATGTTCTGGTTGATGCTGCGACGCCCTTGCTTACGCGCGGGCTACTGCCCCGCTTATTGAAGCCCGCCTACCTCTTCTCACTGATGCGGCGTCAGCTTGATAATCGAAAACACCGCGCCTTGAGGATCCTGAATCACCGAGAAGCGCCCGACGTTCTCGATGTCTGTCGGTGGAACAAATGTCCGCGCACCGAGCGAAGTGGCCTTCTGCGCCATCGCATCGCAATCTTCGACCGCAAAATAAATTCCCCAATTTGGTGGTATTGGTCCCATCTGGGGCTGAATCTGCATCATGCCGGCAAAGGCTTTGTCGCCGAGCATGAATTCCGTGTACTCCATGGGCGCACCATGCGACTTAGCGGTCCATCCGAAGAGTTTCGTGTAGAAATCTTTGGCTCTCGCAGTGTCGTTCGTTAACAGTTCATTCCAGGTCAGCGAGTTCGGCTCGCCTTTGACGCCGACGCCTTTGTGCTTTTTCGGTTGCCAGATGCAGAAGTGCGCGCCTGTCGGATCAGCTATTACTGCCATGCGTCCTACATCCATTACGTCGAAAGCTTCTTTCAAAATCGTTCCGCCCAACGACTTTGCCTTGGCGACGATTTCATCCGCATTGGTCACACTAATGTAGGACGCCCAATGCGTTGGCACGTCTTTCATCTTTTCGCCTTTTTGATAAAGTGCCCCGACATCTTTTCCGTTCAGCCTCAACATGGTGTAAACCATGTCCGGGCCAACCGGACTGTCACTCGCTTCCCATCCGAAAAGCTCGCCGTAGAATTTCTTCGCGGCCGGCCCGTCAGTGGTTGCCAGCTCAATCCAGCAAAAAGTGCCGGGCGCATGCTCCATTTGAGTTTGCGTTGCGGTCTCGCTCATTTCAGTTTTCTCCTTTATCTAGTTTGATGATTGCAGTTGAAGGGGGAGTGAAACTGTATCAGCGTGCGGAAGGAAAAGCTAGTTGACAACAGCGTCTCGTTTGACGTGGGGTTTAGTTTGACGTTTAGAGTCGGGCTACTAACCACCGACAAACGGGCCCAGCGGGCGGTAGCCCGCTGCTAGACGTAGCCAAGGGAATTGTTAGCTATCAAAAACGAAATCGCGCTGCTCTCAACCGAAGCTGAAAGCAGCGCAATCTCTGAATCTTATGAACCACCGAAGCGGTTCGTAAGATGGCAGCCCGGTTGGCCAAACACGAGCTGCCAATTTGTATCCCGATAAGACATCGGCGGTCGACGCTCACCGGTCAGCACGCGATCTGCTTCAGTTAATCTTGCGTCCCTTGCGAGACGCGCGACCTGTTTCCACAAATCTCACGTTCCTTGCGGATCGTGGTGCCTTTAGGTAGTTTTTTTGGTGGCTGTCCTCCACCGCCGGTTACGTTCCGGTAACGAGGCCCAACTTTCGTCGAGCGACATGGCTCCCCTTCGGCGGGTCCTTCCCAAAGGGCGCTACCTGTTTTTATCCAGGCGCTCAGAAAAGTCTTTCGACCTTTCCTAGCAACAGCCTTTCGGCTTCAGCGATGGGCGTCAATAACAACTGCAAACCGCTCTGCCGCTGTTCTCTCCCAGAGCCTCACGACTCCGTTTGCCGATCCCTTCGCCGGTCTCGATGGCCGTGACCTTCGTGACGCTGAGTCTTATATCGAAAAGATTTTTCCGGGTCAATTTTTTGCGTGTTTTATTTTTCGGAAAGTGATTTATTTTCCCTGTTCGAGAAAAAAGCCGATTTTTTGGGGCCCTCGCAACAGAAAACCAGCAAATATTTCAAGCCTGAATTATTCGCCCAGATGTACGACAGCCGCACGAATGAGATCTCGTACGGCATCTGCCTCCTCATCATTTTTATACGGATAACGCGGCCAAAAGAACCCTTTCAGGCCGTCTTTCCGGCGGCGCGGCACAATGTGAACGTGGAAATGCGGCACGCTCTGGCTGACCCGATTATTCATCGCCACGAAGGTGCCGTGCGCCTGCATTGCCGATTCGACCGCCCGGGCGAGAACCTGGACGTTTCGGAAGAACGGGCCAATTAGATCTGCCGGCAAGTCGGCCAGAGTCTCATAATGCTGTTTGGTAACCAGGAGGCAATGACCGGAAAAGACCGGACGATGATCGAGAAAAGCGAGTGAGGTGTCATCCTCAAACACCAAACGCGCGGCAAGTTCGCCACCGACGATCTTACAAAACAGACAGGAGGAATTGGCAGGGCCCGGCATACGAAATGACGACGGGGCATTAGCCCGCGTGTAAGCAAGGGCTCCTTTCTTTCGAGCCCTCCCTCATGGTCGGGCTAGTGCCCCTTGTTCTTCGACACTTCATGATAGCGGAAGCACGTCAGCTCATGATCATTCACCAAGCCAACTGCTTGCATAAACGCGTAGCAAATTGTAGAACCGACAAACTTGAAACCACGGCGAATAAGATCCCGACTCAGCGCATCCGATTCCCGTGTGCGTGGGTGTACTGGCGCACCGCGCTTCCGCCTGATCGTCTTGCCGTCGACAAATCGCCAGACATAGCTGTCAAAACTGCCGAACTCCTTCTGAATTTCAAGAAAAGCTTCCGCGTTCCGGATGGCAGAATTGATCTTAAGACGATTGCGAATAATGCCCGCGTTCGCGAGCAGTTTGGCGACCTTCCGCTGGTCATATTTCGCGACTTTGCGCGGATGGAAGTTATCGAAGGCCGCGCGATAGTTGTCGCGCTTGTTCAGAATCGTTTCCCAACTCAATCCGGCCTGAGCTCCCTCGAGGATCAGAAACTCAAAGAGGGTGCGATCGTCGTGGACCGGAACGCCCCACTCTCGATCGTGATAGGCGATTGACATCTCAGTCCTGGCCCAGTGGCAACGGCGAACCCGAGAGTCTGGATTGGTTTTCCTTTTCTTAGACGACATTGAGCAAGAAAGGATTGATCGGCCAATTGTTGATGGTTTGCTTCAAGAGAAATATGTAACCGGCGCGCCCGTTCAAGTCTGACAGTCGGTGAGAGAACAGAATTTCCGATCCTCAACGTGCTGGCGGACTCGCCTTGTGCTCAAGTAAGGATCTCAACGCGTCATTTACCGCTTTGGCATCCGGAAACGCAGCCGCAATGTCCGGATCAAGCAGCACCAAATTCGTGCCCTCGCGGTAACGCTCAACGTACTTGCCGCGTACGCCGCCCTTCATTTGAGAAAAGTCATACTCTGGTCGCAGATCGTCTTCTTCGTCTGGTTCAACCTTCTTCATAAGATTTTCACTCTCCATGTGTCGCCTCGCGCGCGCTGATGATTCGGACTAATTCGCCATCATCGGTATGCGCTACTACCAGGATTTTACCGCCCTCAGACGCTCCTATGATAACGAAGCGCTCCTCGTCCAGGGAATGATCCGGATCAGGAAAAGTGTCCGAAAGCGGATCACCAAACACCGTTGTGGCTTCCTCGAAGGAAACGCCGTGCTTGATGAGGTTTCTGCCGGCTTTGTTCTCGTCCCACGCAAAGCGCATGCATGAAATATAACAGCACTACTGCCACTACCACTCTTCTTTGGCGATGTATTTCAGAACGTGTTTGATGGAAGTAACGCTGAAGGTGCCATCCACCTTTTCCACCGGGATGTGCCGATAGCGGCCCATCGACATCTTATTCAACGCGGTAGCAACCGAATCGGATTCTTGCAGGGTTTCGGGATCCGCGCTCATTAATTCTTTTACGGCTGTGTCGTGTGAACTCGCGCTTTTCCCGGTGAGCTTGTGCAAAAGATCGCGTTCAGTAAAAATCCCGACGAGTTTTCCGCCGTCAACAACCAGCGCGCAGCCGAGACGGTTTTCCTTCATCTTTTTTATGACTTCGATGACGGGAGTGTCTGGCGCCACTCCGAGAAACTCCTGTTCGAGCTGGTTGAGATTATCTTCCATCACCGAACGCGCCAGGCCTTCGGTGTCGGCGCGGGGAACGCCGCGGTTGAAGAGAGGCGTCAGGCACTCTTCGCACCGGTCAGCGCCTTCGATGTTGTCATGGCCGCAGGAAGGACAAATCATTCGTCGCTTCGCTCCTCAGATTGCGGATTGCGGAATTCGGATTGCGGATTTTGAACCGCCGGGTCGATGTCCATTAGCCCGAGCGGTTCTGATTGACGACACAACCATAGCGATAATTTCATTTGTCTCAGCCATGAGTTCGAGTCGACCAGCAGTTCAATCCAATAGACTGTTTCGTCGGCTTCCTCTTCAACGATTCCCATCTTAGCCGCGAAATCGGCTCGCGATCTCGCACGGCACGCGGCGCGATAGTTCGCCCCCACCGATGTGCCGCATCGCAACAATTGCCGGCCAATGACATCCGCGGTTCGAGTCTTCGGCAATGACTCGACCAGACGAACTATTCTCAATGAAAGTCGCCTCGTCCTTTGTTTCATCTCGTCGGGAGTCATCGAGTTCTAATCCGCATTCCGAATTCCGCAATCCGCAATTCATTCCACCGTCCACATGTCGCCGCTATAAATCAGTTTCTCCAGACTGCCCGGTCCTGATTTAGCGATTGCAGTCTTGATTTGATCCGCCATCATTTCGTCGTAACTCGGACGTTCGATTGCGCGGAACACACCGACCGGCTGCGGAAAGTTGGGCTGTTCCATGCGCGCCAGCATGAATGCGACCGACGGGTCCTGCAAATTGATGTCGTGGACCAGAATGTCGTCTTCGGTGATGCCGTTTTCACCAATGGTGACGACTTCGGGGTGCGCCCCATTCATGCGAATTCCCTGGTTACGATCCTTGCCGAAGATCATCGGCTTACCGTGTTCCAAATACAGGACCTTGTCCGGCCGCACGCTGCGCTCGGCAAAGTAATCGAAGGCGCCGTCATTAAAGATGTTGCAGTTCTGATAGACCTCAAGGAACGACACACCTTTGTGTTTTGCAGCGGCTTCGACCATTGAACCCAAATGCTTCACGTCTATATCGATCGAACGGGCTACAAAAGTTGCTTCACTGGCGATCGCCAGCGACAGAGGATTTACCGGATAGTCGATCACGCCCATCGGTGTCGATTTCGTTCTCTGGCCGAAGACTGAGGTCGGACTGTACTGGCCTTTGGTCAAACCATAGATGCGGTTATTGAAAAGAATATAGTTGATGTCGAGATTACGTCGCAGCACGTGCATGAAGTGGTTGCCACCAATCGACAGCGCATCGCCGTCGCCGGTAATTACCCAGACGCTGAGTTCGGGATTCGCCGCCTTGATGCCGGTGGCCACCGCCGGCGCGCGCCCGTGAATGCTATGAAAGCCGTAGGTGTTCATGTAATACGGAAAGCGCGACGAGCAGCCAATGCCGGAAACGAAAACCATTTTTTCGCGCGGGATGCCCAACTCAGGCATGACCTTCTGCACATTGTTTAGAATCGCGTAATCGCCGCAGCCCGGACACCAGCGCACTTCCTGGTTCGAAACAAAATCTTTCTTGGTTAACTGTCCCGGCGGTGGCGCGGCGTGAAAAATCGCTTCCCCGCCCTCGCTCTCAGCAGAGACGCTTGTGTCGATGTGTGCTTTATTGCCGTTGCCTGAACTATTACGTTGTGTGGTCATGATTGCTCCTCGATATTATTGCTGCTGCCGCGTTGGACAGCTTCCAATAACTCCAGATACTTTTCACGAACGTAAGGATTGAGCTTATCAGCAAAGTCATTCGAGAGTCCGCGAATTTTAATCAGCTCCTGCACGTCGGCGAGGTCTTTCAATCGATCTGGCGCCGTCATGCCCGATGCCAATTTCAATTCGACAAGTTTTTCGAGCGTAACAACCTGCACTCCGTTAATCCTGCTGGAAGCTGTTGCGGGATTTGGAAAGCTGACGGGCTTGGGTTTGCCATCACCCGGATACTCGCCCGTGGTTATTACTTCGATCACCACATTGTTTTGCGTTGAGCGCAACTTCTTCTTCGCTCCTTCAAACGCAGGCCGATAACCGCGGCCTATAAGCTCGCGATGGAATTTCTCCAGGCCGTTTCCAGTCAATACCAAATCAACGTCCGCCGTAAATCGGGGATACCCGTGAGCGGTCAACGCGACCGCGCCGATCACCATGTACTCGATACCATGGCGGTCGAGATCCGATGCGAGTTGCGCAACTGTTTTATTCAGTTCTCCCTCGCCCATGAAGTAACGAAGACCTTCTTCAAAAGTGTCGATAAAAGAGTGAGACTCGGCGTCCAAAAATACGTTGTCCGCTCTGGCCTCACTCATCACAAATATTCCTCAACCTTCCGGACGATCTCGCGAATCTGGAACGGACGGCCCTTGACCTTTGAAAAAGGGACTGCGTCGATTAAATAACGCGCGCGAATCATCGTGCAAAGCTGTCCGAGGTTCATCTCCGGGACGATCACGGTCTCAAATCCGGAAAGTACTTCGCCGAGATTCTTTGGAAATGGATTCAGGTAACGAAGATGCGCGGCAGAGACTGCTTTTCCTTCCTCCTGCATCTTCTCGACCGCCGAAGTGATCGAGCCGTACGTCGATCCCCAGCCGAGAACGAGGACCTTCCCGGATTTCTCGCCAAACACTTCCACCGGCGGAATATCGTTCGCCGCCCGATCAACTTTTTCCTGGCGCAACCTGACCATCAAGTGATGATTCTCGGGATCGTAGTTGACGTTGCCGGTGATGTGCTGTTTTTCAATGCCCCCGATGCGGTGCTCTAAACCGGCCGTGCCGGGAATCGCATATGGACGCGCCAGCGTTTTTTCATCTCGCGCGTACGGCATGAAGTTGGTCGGATCGGTGACGAACTTGATTTCGATCTTCGGCAGTTTATCGATGTCCGGCACGGCCCAGGGCTCGGCGCCGTTGGCGAGATAACCGTCGGAAAGATAAAAAACCGGCACCATATACTTGAATGCCAGCCGTACTGCTTCGATCGCCATGCTGAAACAGTCAGCAGGCGTTGCCGGCGCGATAACTATCACCGGACATTCGCCGTTACGTCCCCAAACGGCCTGGAACAGATCGGCTTGTTCAGTCTTGGTCGGCAATCCAGTCGATGGACCACCTCGCTGAACATTGATGATCACCAAAGGCAATTCCGTCATCACTGCCAGGCCGATTGCTTCTTGTTTCAGAGCCACGCCGGGCCCCGATGTTCCCGTTAACCCAACATGCCCCGCGAAGCTCGCTCCGATCGCGGCACAGATGGCGGCGATTTCGTCTTCAGCCTGAAAAGTTTTCACGCCGAAACTCTTATGCCGCGCCAGTTCATGCAAGATGTCTGAAGCGGGAGTGATCGGATACGAGCCGTAAAACAAGGGCCGCCCAGCGAGTTGCGCCGCGGCCACGAATCCAATTGCCGTTGCTTCGTTGCCGGTGATTTTGCGATAGCGGCCGGGCGCGATCACCGCTTTCTTAACTTTGTAATGAGTAGTGAAAACTTCCGTGGTGTCGGCGAAGTTATAACCCGTTCTCAGCGCCACTTCGTTGGCTTTTGCCAGTTCCGGATTCTTGCCGAACTTCGCGTTGATCCACTTCAGCGTCGGATCGAGTGGCCGATCGTAAAGCCAGTAAAGCACGCCGAGCGCAAAAAAGTTTTTGCTTCGATCTATCTCTTTGCGCGAAAGCTGCACGTTGCCCTTCAGCGCGTTCATGTTGAGCGTGGTGATCGGCAGCTTATGCACGCGATAACCGGAGAGCGAGCCGTCTTCGAGCGGGTTGGATTTGTACGCCGCGTGGGCGAGATTCTCTTTCGTGAACTCGTCGGTGTTGATAATCAGCGTGCCGCCCTCTTCGAGGTCCGGCAGATTGACTTTTAACGCCGCGGGATTCATCGCCACCAGCACGTTGGGTTGATCGCCGGGCGTGCGAATGTCGTGGCTGGAAAAGTTCAACTGAAAGCCGCTGACGCCCGGCAGACTTCCGGCCGGCGCGCGGATCTCAGCCGGAAAATCCGGCAGCGTCGAAATATCGTTGCCGACAATCGCCGAGGTGTTGGTGAACTGCGTACCTGTCAACTGCATACCGTCGCCAGAGTCTCCAGCAAAGCGGATCGTGACGGCTTCGAGTTCTTCGAGATGTTTCTCGATTTGATCGAGTGGTGGTTCTACGACAGCGCTCATGTAAGTTTGATGATGCCTCTCTTCATCGAGCTTGATTGCCAATTTCCCATTGCCAATTGCCGATTGCCGGAAAGTTTGTCAAATCGGAAATCATCAATCGAAAATCGCCAATGTCCTCATCCTCCATCGACGCTATCCATCACCTGCGTGGGCAGCGGCGGAAGGTTCATCGTGGCTTTTGGATAGCACTCCGCTAAATACGTAATAATATCGAAAACCGAAATCGAGCCGACAAACATTTCGTCGCTAACCAAAGGAATGTTGCGAAAGCTTCGTTCATTCATCAGGCGGACCGCGTCACCGACACTCGCCTCGGTCGAAAGCGTTTCCACGGCAGGTTGCATCCAATTGCTGATCGGCGAATTCATGTCAACCTGCTCGCCCATAACTTTCGTCAGCAGATCGCGCTCCGTGAAGATGCCCACGACCCGACCGTCATCACAGACTATGGCGCACCCGCCTTCGTCGGTCTTCATCGCTTCGATTGCTTGCTCCAGAGGTGTAAACGGCGAGATGCAGACATAATCGTCTGTCTGCAAGACACTCACTTGCTGGTCGCGTGCGTTGCGGGGGCTGTTCATTTCCTTCGATGGCCTATGGTCGTCGGGTGATCCTAATAGGTTACGATCTTATTGTAACTCAAGCGGTGGCGAGAGCGAAAAACCCGAACTATCGAATTAGCCGTCGTGAGGGCTGACAGCACTTCCTGGCGCAAAGCCAGAGAGTCGTTAGCAGACCCGGCTTAATGGCCGACCATTTCGATCGCCATCAACGTGAGATCGTCGGTGATTCGCGATGAGGAAGAAAACTCTTTCAGATCTAATAGCATTTTCTCGACGAGAGGGGCGGCCGGATAGGTCCAGGCCCCGCGCAGAAACGATTGCAGGCGAATCTCGCCATATTCGCGGTCGTCAAGATCGCGGGCCTCTGACAAACCGTCCGTGTAAAGTAACAATCGATCCCCCTGTTCAAGCCTTGCCCTGGCAACCGAGTAGCGCTCCTGGCAGAACATTCCGATCGGTAAACCGGTTGCGGGCAACGTCGTGATTTCGCCTTGATGAATCAATAACGGAGGACAGTGCCCGGCGTTGCAAATCTCCAGGTCGCCGTTTGGCGCCGCCTTTCCGCACACCAGCGTCGCGTAATAAGGACGCATCGTAGTTTCGGTAAAAATTTGATTGGCCCGCTCGACCAACTCGCTGACTCCCAGGCCGGCTCCAATCAAACTCCGAAAGATTGCATGCAGACGACCCATCAGTAAGGATGCCGCGATTCCTTTCCCTGACACGTCACCGATCAAAAAATAAAGATCGCCGGCGTCGGTGCTTACCAGATCGCAATAATCACCGCTGACCGGTCCCGCCGGTTCGTAATGATAAGACACTTGCCAACCATTGAACTTTAGATTTTGCTTTGGGAGCAGTTCACCCTGAACCAACCAGGCGCGATCGAGATCTTGTTCAAGTTCGCTGAGTTGTTCCGGTGTAAAGCAGGTCACACAGTTACGCGCCAGCGGATCAGCATTCATCGCCGCTTGCCCAATTAGGTCGTGGCAAACCTGACACACGCCGTAGGAGTCTTGCCGGGTCAGGCGTTCAATTGCCGCCCGGACTTCACGTAAAAGGCCGTTCAACTCAAAGCGGTCGGCAGAATCCGCAGCCGAGGCTTCCAGGCGTTCTCTCCAGTTGATTAATTCACTGCGAAGGTCAGGCGTGGTTTGGATGGCGGCGCTCATGTTGTTCTCCCTCGGTTCCCAGAAAATGGTAGTTAATTTGGCTCAAAAATGAGTTCTGATCCTGGACGCGAAGTGCTTCAGTTTTATACGATTTCTCGGTTGCTGTTGTTCGCAAAAATCGCATCGATTTTAGCGGGAAATCGGGAAAGAATCTATCCGTTTTTTGTCAGCTAATTATGATGCAAAGCTATTAGGATTCATAGGCGGCCGAAACCGATCATCAGGACCCTTGTGGAGCGCCCAGCGCTTGCAATTCTTTTTCATAAGGCGACATATCGACAAGTCTTCCAATGATCGCGGGAAGGGCGCTTAGGGTTTGATCGACATCAGCCGCGGTTGTGTATCGCGAAAGCGAAAACCGAATCGAACCTCGCGCGGCCGTATAAGGAATGTTCATCGCGCGCAGGACCGGCGAGGCTTCATGGGAATCGGAGCTGCAGGCTGAGCCGGTGGAAACGCAAATGCCGGCCTGGTCCAGCATCGCGACGACATTCTCACCCTCGACAAATTCGAACGAGATGTTCGAAGTATTCGGCAGACGTTTTTCGCGATCCGGCGCCCCGTTCAGCCTCGCGTTCGGAATCTTTGCGAAAATTTCATCTTCAAGCCTGTCGCGCAGAGCAAGAATCTGATCGTGTCCCGCGAAGTCTTTTGCTAGTTCACAGGCACGACCGAGCGCGACGATATTCGGAACCGCTTCAGTACCCGCCCGACGACCGCGTTCCTGTCCGCCACCGATAATAAATGGAGGAAGGTTGACGCCGTTGCGAATGTAAAGCGCCCCGACGCCTTTGGGCGCGTGGAATTTGTGGCCGGACAACGCAAAAAGATCGACGGGCAGTTCACTCAAATTAATCGGAACCTTCCCCACGGCTTGCACGCCGTCAACATGAAAGACCGCGTCCGAATTCTCACGGATAATCCTGCCAATCTCGGCAATAGGAAACAACACTCCCGTTTCGTTGTTGGCCATCATCACCGAAACGATCGCCGTGTCGCGGCGCAAAGCTTGGCGCAGATCGTCCAGATCAAGCTCGCCGTGACGATCGACTTCGAGCCAGCTTACCTCGCAGCCGATCTGTTCCAGATGCGCGCACAGATTGCGGACGGCTTCGTGCTCGACACGCGTCGTGATGATGTGACGCCTGTCAGGATTCGCCTCCAGAAAACCTCCGATGGCCCAGTTATCTGATTCCGAACCACACGAAGTGAAAACGACCTCACCCGAATCTTTGGCGCCGATCAAATTCGCAACTTGTTTGCGTGCTCGCTCGACCGCCGATCGCATTTTCCTTCCGAGACCATGTGCCGAAGATGGATTTCCGTAAAACTCATTCAGGTATGGCTGCATCGCTTCGAAGACTTCCGGAGCGACAGATGTGGTGGCATTGTTATCGAGATAGATCATCATTGGCACGTCGCAAACGAGTTGTTGTGCGGGCGCTTCGGAGTATATTATTTGCGCCCAATCTTAGCCAGTGTCGGGCGGAGTTGCACTTTTCTAGTTGCCATTCCTTACGGTCGGGCCCCTGACACACGACGCGCATTAGAGTGTCAGAAGCCCGTGCGTAAGCAAGGGCTAGATGAAATAGCAAAGGCTTTGCATGGTTGACGATCGATCTCGAAATCCAAAGTCCAATGAACCCGCGACGGGATCGCGACTTGAATCGCCGCTGGCCGTGGAACCAAACGGCGAAACAAGCGATGCGTTCGTCGGGCCGCGCGATCGTTTTCAAAATTTTCTCGCCAACCTTGATTGGAACGTGATCGGAATGATTCTGGTGATTAAGGTGTTGCTGTTCCTATTCGCGGCTTACAGCTTTCCGATCCTTGAAGATAAAAATGTCGGAGGCTTCGCGGGAATCTTCCAGATTTGGAATCGTTGGGACTCGCTGAATTATTTGCGGCTGGCACAGAACGGCTATTCCAACGGGGACGCACGGTGGTTGATGGTGTTCTATCCCCTGTATCCATGGTTGACGCGGCTCCTCACGGTGTTCACCGGAAACTATCTCGTGAGCGCGATCTTCATTTCCACCCTCGCTTCTATTGGCGCGGGCTTGCTGCTGAAGAAGCTGGTCTTGCTGGATCATTCTGAAGAGACAGCACGACGCGCGATTTGGTTTTTCTTCATTTTCCCAACGAGTTATTTTCTGCACATTGGCTATACTGAGAGTTTGTTCCTCGTTCTCGCGCTGGGCAGCTTTCTCTGCGCGCGCAAGCGGCACTGGTGGCTGGCAGGATTGCTGGGAGCGCTTGCTTGCATGACTCGCGGTACTGGACTTGTGCTGTTACCGGCGCTAACTTTCGAGGCCTATGAAGAATTAAGAATAACGCATCGATGGAATTGGCGTTGGCTCTGGATTCCGATGGCCCTTTTGGGTTTCGGCTGTTATCTATCGATAAATCATCACGTCGCGGGCAACGCGTTCGCGTTCATATCGATCCGAAGTCAATACTTTTACATCTCTTCATCCTGGCCCTGGGTGGGAATCCTCGACGTACTTAGAGCATTCAACCGGACGCCGATGGAAACAGAGTTATTAGGAAGGCAGGAGCTTCTGTTCATCGCGCTCGGCGCGGTTTGCGCGTTTGCAAGTTTTGCCTTGCTCCGCACCTCGTATGCGATTTGGGTCGCGGGTAACTGGTTACTTGTTACCAGCGTAACTTTCGTCGCCAGTGTGCCTCGTTACACGCTGGTCATGTTTCCGATTTTCATCTTGTTTGCGAAGCTCGCAAAGCGGCCCCTTTGGAAGGTAATCATCACCGTGTGGTCACTGCTCAACCTGGGACTATTCGTCACTCAGTTCGTGCGTGGGCGTTGGGCATTTTAGCCGGGCATATTTTTTTCGCGCCAGTGAACGTCGAGGATGTCCTGGATTAGGGGATAGCAGGAACGGCAGCCGGCGCCGGCTTTGCAAGCGCTGGTAACTTCTTCAATTGTGCGCAAAGACGCGGCACTGATTTCACCTTCTACTTCACTTTCGGAAACGCCAAAACAGGTACAAATGAGGGCCTCGTCTCCGGTCCATTCGTCGCGGACTGAGTCGCTGTATCGTGCGATCGCCGAAAGCAACGCGTCGCGACATAAGGCGACGCATGAGGCAGCCACGACTGCCTGCTCGCCCGATCGTGCCAACTGCGCCGCCGCCGCGGTTGTCTTGCCTTTTATTTTTTCAGTCAATAGCGAAGCCGTAGCCACCAAAGCGTGGCAGCCAATCGCCTTGAACTTTGCTTTGGTAACCGTCTTTCGCGCGTCGATGAGCAAACTAATGCGCACAATTCCGCCGCATTCAAACGAGGCTGCTTCACCAGAACCGTCAGCCCCATCGATCGCGCCAACGTTTTGCGGGTTAAGAAAATGCTCGTTGATTTGTTCGGTTCGCACGCTATCGAGTTTAGAAGCCGGGGCCTCGTTCGACAAACGTTGGAGCACTTCGGCATAATCCAATCATGACCCAGGTAACGGAGAATGCCGTGATGGATGCGCTGCGCCAGATCGAAGATCCGGATCTGCACAAAGACATCGTGACGCTCGGCTTCATCAAGGATCTGAAGATTAATGACGGCGACGTTTCGTTTCGCATCGTGCTGACGACTCCAGCCTGTCCGGTGCGCGAGGAGATGCAAGGCGCCGCGCGGGAACTTGTGGGGTCCATTTCCGGGGTTCAGTCGGTTACGGTCACCATGGACGCCGAAGTGCCGAAAGGCCGCGGCCTGGGCGATAAAGTCTCCGTGCCCGGAGTCAAAAACATCGTCGCGGTTTCATCGGGCAAAGGTGGTGTCGGCAAGTCAACGGTCGCCGTGAATCTCGCGGTCGCGCTGGCGTTGGATGGCGCACGCGTCGGTTTGATGGACGCGGATGTTTATGGACCCAATGTTCCGATTATGCTCGGCGCCAGCCAGGCGCGACCCGAAGTCGAAGGCAACAAATTGATTCCCGTCGAAGCCTACGGCGTGAAATTGATTTCCATGGCCGTGCTGCAACCGGGAGATAAGCCTCTGATCGTCCGCGGGCCGATCTTGCATGGACTGGTAAAGCAATTTCTCTCCGACGTAAAGTGGGGAGAGCTCGACTACCTGATCGTCGACATGCCGCCCGGAACCGGTGACGTGCAACTCAGCCTCGCGCAACTCGTGCCGGTGCAAGGCGCGGTGTTGGTCACGACTCCACAGGAAGTCGCCTTAATCGACGTGCGGCGGGCGCTGCGGATGTTCGAGACGGTCGCGGTGCCCGTGCTCGGGGTAATCGAAAACATGAGCTATTTCATCGCACCCGACACTGGCAATCGCTACAATATTTTTGGCGAAGGCGGCGGCGAAAAGCTTGCCAACCAATATGGCGTGCCCTTTCTTGGTTCGGTTCCGATGGGCATCGAAGTTCGTGAAGGAGGTGATCGCGGCGTGCCCGTTGTCGTTGGCCAGCCCGAATCGCCGCAAGCCCAGGCCTTTAGAAAAGTCGCCGAAGAGGTGGCCCGGCAGGTGTCTATCGAGGCGATGAAACCAGAACTTGTCGTTTTGCGGAAATCTCAGTAAGATAGCCGTGGTAAAACGTAAATCGTTAATCAGCAATTCTGAAAATTGATACAGGAGTTAACTAAAATGTCAGCGAATCCAGCAACTACAACGCCTCCCGCAAGTGCAGCGCCCACGGCGCCGACTGTGACTTTGAACGTCACCGAACCGGCGGCGAATGAGATCAAAAAGTTTATGGCGAGCGAAGAAGGCCTGCCCGAAACTGCCGGCCTGCGCGTCCGCGTTGTGCCGGGCGGTTGTTCCGGATTTCAATACAGCTTGAACATCGAAGAGGAATCGCGTCAGGGCGATTTTGTGTTGGACGAAAAAGGCGTGCGCCTGTTCGTCGACATGTTCAGCGCGCAGTACCTGAACGGCGTGCAAATTGACTACGTCACCAACGTGATGGGCTCAGGTTTCACTTTCACGAATCCCAACGCGACCGGAAGCTGCGGCTGCGGCTCTTCGTTCACAGCGTAACTAAACTTCAAAGTAATAACGCGCATGGCGCGGTCAAGCAGAATGACTCGGTCTGATACTTGCTGTCAGGCCGAGTTAACTTTTGCTGGCCGCGCTTTTTTGTCGGCGCGCATTTGTTTAGAGTCGGGCTACAGCCCGACCGAGCTCGCGATAGACTGCTTCTAAACTCAGACGATGGAAATCATCCCGGCTAATTCGATCGACGGTGTTGAGAGCGCGCGCGAACTCTTCAAAGAATATGCCGCGTGGCTCGAAATCGATCTCTGTTTTCAAGACTTCGATAAGGAACTTGCCGAACTCCCCGGTGATTACGCGCCGCCCGATGGTCGTTTGCTGCTGGCCGTGCAGGACCAGGGAGTCGCAGGTTGTATCGCGCTACGAAAAATCGGCGAAGGCATCTGCGAAATGAAGCGGCTATTCGTACGAGAAGAATTTCGTGGCCAGGGTCTCGGAAGACAACTGGTGAAAGCCATCATCGGAGAGGCAAAAGAAATCGGTTACGCTCGCCTGCGTCTCGACACACTGCCACCAAAGATGAATGACGCGATTGCGCTTTACCGTTCGCTCGGTTTCAAAGAGATCGAAGCCTATTACCAGAATCCCGTTCCGGGCGCGAAGTTCATGGAGTTGATCGTGTCGGAAGCCCGACCGTAAAGGAGGGTGAGTAAGATTCAGAACTCGGAGCATGAGGACTTCGAAGCGATGATTATTCCAGAGTTAGAAGACCGCGCTTTTCATTCGTTATGGGAACCGAATTGTTTGAGCAGCTTCCATCCCGACGGTAACGCAGCCGCTGCCAATAGGATCTTGATGATGTCGCCGGGGATAAATTTGATCACAGTGTCGAAAAGCGTCAGCGTCGGCGGCGTGCGCATTACCACTGAGTACCAGGCCCAACCGCTGAGCATGATCACGACCGATCCGATTGCCAGGGCGGCTGCCGCAGTGAAAAAGCGGCGATCCCAACCGTGCTCGGCGAACGCGCCGGTAATAAATGCGGCCGCTGGAAAGGCAACCAAATAACCGCCAGTTGGGCCAAGCAAATGCAGAATGCCGCCGGTGCCGCCCGCGAAGAATGGTAGACCACTCGCGCCCTCGATCAAATAAAGAATCATCGCCATTGCGCCCAGACGCGATCCAAGCAGAGCGCCGGTCAAAAGCACCGCGAAGGTCGACCCAGTGATTGGCACCGAACCGGCCGGAATTACTACCTGCGCCGTCGCGGCGGTCAGCAAACTAAAGCCGATCACGAGGCCGACCTGGCGGACAACATCGAGCGGCGCCAGGGCCGTACCGATTAACGTCTCATCTCTTCCGATTGCAGCATTCACTGTCGAAGTCCTCTTGTTCTGAGTTCTGAATTCTGAGTTCTGACTTCTAAATCTTACTCAGCTTCGCTTTCGCGGTCTAGCTTTCCGATCCGATCCGCATCCCGTGAAACGATCGGGCCACGAAAATCAGCGAGATCAGAAAGAAGACGGCAGCAAGTATGCGACTAAACGTCGAGCCTTGCTGTTTCGTGATGCTTACGGCCAGCTCGACCGCCAGCAATCCGAACAGCGTCGTAAACTTGATCACCGGGTTCATCGCGACCGACGACGTATCTTTAAAAGGGTCGCCGACAGTGTCGCCAACGACCGTGGCGTCGTGCAGGGCGGTGCCTTTTTGCTTGAGTTCAACTTCGACAACTTTTTTCGCATTGTCCCAGGCGCCGCCGGCGTTCGCCATAAAGATCGCCTGATACAAGCCGAAGATGGCAATCGAAATCAGATAGCCAATAAAAAAGAAAGGTTCGACAAACGCGAACGCCAGAGTAGAGAAAAACACGCCGAGGAAAATATTGAACATCCCCTTCTGCGCATATTTCGTGCAGATTTCCACGACTTTCTTGCTATCTTCCACCGAAGCCTTTTCGACTCCTTCAAGCTTAATGTTCGCTTTGATGAACTGGACCGCGCGAAAAGCGCCGGTGGTCACGGCTTGGGTAGAAGCTCCCGTGAACCAATAGATCACCGCGCCGCCGGTGATCAATCCCAGGAAAAACGGGGCATGCAGCAACGACAGGTTTTCCGTATTAGTCGTGAGCCCGTTGGTCAGCGCCATGATGATCGAAAAGATCATCGTCGTAGCGCCAACGACCGCGGTCCCGATCAGCACCGGCTTCGCGGTGGCTTTGAATGTGTTGCCGGCCCCGTCGTTTTCTTCGAGCATGTCCTTGGCGCGTTCAAAGTTGACCTCAACGTTGTGTTCCTTCTTAATTTCCTCGGCCGCGTTTGGCAGATGCTCAATTAAAGAGAGTTCGTAAACGGATTGTGCGTTGTCGGTCACTGGGCCATACGAATCGACGGCGATCGTTACCGGGCCCATCCCCAAAAAACCAAAGGCCACTAAACCAAATGCGAAAACAGCCGGAGCCAGCATGATCGAACCGGGCGGAAGGCCGCCAAGGCCCATCGTGCTGAATACAAATGCAATCGCCATCAGAGCGACAATGCTGATGCCCAGCCAGTAAGCTGAGAAATTCCCCGCGACGAAACCGGAAAGAATGTTCAGAGAAGCGCCACCCTCCCGCGACGACTTCACGACTTCCTGAACGTGGCGAGATTCCGTCGAAGTAAAAACCTTAACGAGTTCGGGAATGACTGCGCCGGCCAGAGTGCCGCAGGAAATAATCGTTCCCAGTTTCCACCATAACGTGGCATCACCGCCCAACGTGGGAATAATCAAGTAAGACACGACATAAGTGAGCGCGATCGAAACGATCGAAGTGATCCAGACGAGCGAAGTCAAAGGGGTTTCGTAATTCATCTTGTCAACGTTAGCAAAGCGCGCCTTGGCAATTGCGCCGTTGAGAAAATATGAAAACGCGCTGGAGATGAGCATCATCACGCGCATCACGAAAATCCAAACCAGCAACTGCACCTGGATGTGCGGGTCCTTTACGGCCAGCAGAATAAAAGTAATCAATGCAACGCCGGTGACTCCGTAAGTTTCAAAGCCGTCCGCGCTGGGGCCGACTGAATCGCCGGCATTGTCGCCGGTGCAATCGGCGATCACACCGGGATTGCGCGCGTCGTCTTCCTTGATCTTGAAAACGATCTTCATCAGGTCAGAGCCTATGTCGGCGATTTTTGTAAAGATGCCGCCGGCAATTCTCAGCGCCGCCGCGCCCAACGACTCGCCGATTGCGAAACCGATGAAGCACGGTCCGGCGTACTCGCCCGGCACGAACAAGAGGATGAACAGCATGATGAGCAGCTCAACGCTGATCAAAAGCATGCCAATGCTCATTCCGGCTTTGAGTGGAATTGCATAAATCGGATAAGGCTTGCCGCCGAGGCTGGCAAAGGCGGTGCGGGAGTTTGCAAAAGTGTTGACGCGAATACCGAACCAGGCAACGCCGTAACTGCCGGCGATCCCAACCAAACTAAAAAGCAAAATTATCGGCACGGTCAAAGTGATCGGATGGCCGGGCACGGGGCGTAGAACTCCGAAGTAAGCGACTACGATTGCCGCGATGAAAACCCAAAGCAGCAGAATGAATTTTCCCTGGGTGACCAGATAAGTCTTGCAAGTTTCGTAAATCAGTTCGGAGATTTCGCGCATCGCGCGATGCACCGGCAAATTTTTTAGTTGGACGTAGATGGCGAGTCCGAACAGCCAGCCCAGGAGAGAGATGAAGAGTCCGATCAGCAACAGGCGATTGCCGCTAAACCCGAGAAAGTTCACGCCGGACAGGTCCGGCAGTTTGAGCGCAGCTTCGCCACCGCCGGCTTCGCGCGTCTCAGCCATAATTGCCGGCGCACTGAATGCAAAAGCAAGGATGGCGATAAATGGAGTAAGCAGTTTGCGGCGCGCTACGGGGGCAAACTTCGACATTGAGTTCACTATTACGAAAGTCCTTCCTATATTGATGAAATAAAGCCGAGCTGAAGAGTCGGTTATTATTGCTGATTTGGCGAGGCGCTGTCTACCGACGAAACTGAATATTGGTTTGAAATTTCACACTTCGGCAAGCGCAGCTTCAGGGGTCATTTCGGATTGTCTGCCTCCGTTGATCCAGGCGCGCACGGAATCGATCATTACGATTATCGCGGCCAGCATCAGCAGTGCGGTTAGCGCCGCATCAACGTATCCTTGCGTGGCTGTAGCGGTGTCGTGGGTCATCGGCCAAAAAATATCGCGGATCGAGTCGTAACCTGCAACTAACGTCGTAGTTCCGACAAAGCTCAGCGGCAGGATCGTCACCCAACTATATTTCGCGTTACCAACATTGATCGTGATCGTGGTAGCCACGCACAGGGCCACGGCTGCGAGCAACTGATTCGCGATGCCGAACATGGGCCAAATCGTAGAGATCGATCCGGACCAGATGAACGCGGCCCATGCCCCCACGACCAGAGTGGTAGTAACAATCGAGCCCGGCAGCCAGTTTGGTTCCTCGAGCTTGCGATAGAATCGCCCGCCAAATTCGCCGAGCAGAAATCGCGCGACCCGCGTGCCGGTGTCGATCGTGGTTAGGATAAACAACGCTTCGAACATGATCGCGAAGTGATACCAATATTTCATCAGCCCGCGCAAGCCGGGAATTCCGTCAAAGATTTTGGCGATCCCGAGCGCCAGCGTTACTGCGCCGCCGGTCCGTCCGTGCAGGTCCTTCTCTCCTGATTCCTGTTCGAGCCGGTCGACCTCTTGTGGCTGCAAATTGAAACCCGCCGTCGTTTTTTCGTTGACCATTCGCGTGTACGCTGCTTTCTGCGCGGCGGTCTTTTGTGCGGTATTGATCGCAAAGTAGTCGCCCGGGAAGAGCGACGTCGCCGCAATCAAGGCCACGATGCCCACGACGCCTTCCATCAACATGCCGCCATAGCCAATCATCCGCGCGTCGGTTTCTTTCTTGATCATCTTCGGCGTGGTGCCCGAAGAGATGAGCGAATGAAAACCGCTGATCGCGCCGCACGCGATCGTGATGAACACAAACGGATAAACCTTGCCAGGAATGACCGGCCCACCGCCGGAGATGAACGGTGTGACAGCCGGCATCTGCAAATTCGGATGAACCAGAATCACTCCCACAATCAAGAGACCGATGGTGCCAATTTTCAGATATGACGAGAGGTAATCGCGCGGGCAGAGCAGCATCCACACCGGCAGCACCGAGGCAATGAAACCATATGCGGCCATCAGAATGATCACTGTGTTGCGCGAAAGGGTGAATGTTTGCGCCAGTGACGAATCCGCTATCCGTCCGCCAATGTAGACTGCGAATAAAAGTCCCACGACGCCGATCGCGCTGGCTTCGGCAATGCGGCCTTTGCGAAAGCGATACATGTAAAAACCCATAAGCAGCGCCAGCGGAATTGTGAAGCCAACCGTGAACGTTCCCCACGGCGATTCAGCCAAAGCATTCACCACCACCAAACCAAGACCCGCCAGCGCGATCACCACAATGAAGAGAATCGCCAGGCCGCCAACGAAACCCGACAGCGGACTGATTTCCGTGCGCGCAATCTCAGCGAGTGATTTTCCCTTGCGCCGGATGCTGGCGCCGAGAATCATGAAATCGTGCACCGCGCCGCCCAGGCAAACGCCGATCACCAGCCACAGTAATCCCGGCAGAAATCCAAACTGCGCTGCCAGCACGGGTCCAATCAACGGTCCCGCGCCGGAAATTGCCGCGAAGTGATGTCCGAACAGAACCCACTTGTTTGTCGGATAATAATTGTGGCCGTCGTACATTGTCTGGGACGGCACCGGTCGCGAATCATCCAGCGCTAGAACTTTGGCAGCTATGAACGCAGAGTAGTAACGATAAGCTATCGCCAACACACACAATGATCCGACAATTATTGGCAGTGCGTTCATCTATTTGTCGCCTATCATAACTGCCGTGCGCGGATTTGCGAAGCGACACAATAGCACTTATCCTTGTCTGCTTCAGCTAGTCGCCAAACTCCCGGACGACGGAAAATGAGGTCACTGTCAGAACCTACATGAAACCAACAACTCGAATTCTGATGGCGGCAAGTTTCCTTTCGATCGCAAGTATTTCTTTCGATGCCCAAGGCCAATCGCGCAGAAACCAGAAGGTCTCTCCGAAGGCCCTCGTTGCCGATCTCTACCGACAGCACAATCTGAAGCGCGGCCCGTTTTTTCAAACCAGGAGTCGCGCGCGTGTTAACCGGTACTTTACAAAGCGGCTGGCTGATCTGATTTGGAAGGATGCGCGGGGGTCGAAAGGCGAGGTCGGCGCGTTGGATGGCGACCCTCTCTATAACGCGCAGGACATGAAGATCAAACGCTTCTCGATCGATTCGCCGAAGTATTCGAACGGCAAGGCCGACGTCAGCGTCTCATTCGAAAACTTTGGGAAGAAAAATAAACTTGTCTTTCAGCTTGTAAAAGACAGGAACGGTTGGAGAATCGACGATATAAAATACGACGACGGCACGACCCTGGCTGGAATTCTGGGCGGACACGCCACCGGCGCCAACCTCAAACCCGCTTCTCGCCAAATCCTTTCATTGCTTACATCGTTACGATAGAATCACGGCGACAGATTTTATCCCTGACTCTCTTGGCGACGGTTTTACTATGAGAAAAGCACTTCCCTTCCTCCTGTTCACCGTCATGGTTGCAGCCAACGTCACAGCACAATCAGGCAGAAGAAACGTTAATCCTCCGCCGCCACAACCACCGGTGGTGGAATCGCCGATCTATTCGCAACCCGAACGCGCGCCCGGGCCTTCCACTTCGTCAGATTTGCGCGCCCTGCCGGATAGTCTTCTCAAGCGGCAGCTTAAGGCGCTGGACCAGGGCAGTTTTCGCCTGGCGGACTTCAGCGGCAAAGTCATCGTCGTGAATCTCTGGGCGACATGGTGCGGGCCGTGCCGCATGGAAGTCCCGGACTACGAGAAGGTTCGCAAAGCGTATGCTGGTCGGGCAGTAGAGTTCATAGGTCTGACGACCGAGGACCCGCGCACGTCGTCTGACCGCGTAAAAAAATTCGCGCGTGATTTCAATTTTGGCTTCCGGCTGGGTTGGGCCGACCGCGAAACGGCAATTACGTTGATGAACGGACGGAGCGTGATCCCACAGACCCTGGTCATCGCCGCCGACGGGCGCATCATCAACCATTGGCGCGGATATTCACGTGCACAAAGTAGCGAGCGCCTGCGCGAGACGATTGAGCGCGCCCTCTCGGAAGTATCTCCGTCGACACAAAAGTTTCGGTGAAGAGGCAGGTTATTTCTCACTGGAAAGACCAGCAACAGTTGCACCGCTAACCAAACCTTATTGCCACTCACCGACCAGCACAAATGGCGCCCAGTAAAACGGGGCGCTGTACTTCTTGCCTGCGATCATTGTCATCTGCGCTTCGCGCATCGCGGAGGCTGGGGGCTGGGGGCTGGAGGCTAGTAACCGCCGATAGAAATCTGTCATCAACTCGGCCGTAGATTTGTCCGCCACCGACCACAGACTCACCCCCACCGTCGGCGCGCCCGCATACATGAACGCCCGCGTCAATCCAATC